>Ga0247843_1002929_pt1 | contig 29386 bp, 29 predicted proteins | sample LaCruzMarch2017__FD_192420 | JGI IMG/M metagenome (GOLD analysis project Ga0247843, IMG submission 192420) | Freshwater microbial communities from meromictic Lake La Cruz, Castile-La Mancha, Spain - LaCruzMarch2017_8m | ecosystem: Environmental > Aquatic > Freshwater > Lake | place: Spain... | reverse complement strand
CTCCAACTATTACAACAGCAAAATGACAAGCATAGTATCAAAGAAAGGCGTAAAAAAGCAGGTTGGAATGACCAGTACTTGCTCAATATTATTAAAAACAACACCATTTAGGTGCGTTTAACCTGTTCACAAATGGAGAATCCCTTTTATTTAACGGGTTTGTCCTAATTCTGTTTGCCTTTTTGAACGGGTCTTCGTAGTATTGTACAGCCGCTTCACTTTCAAACTGTACCTAAACTATGTTTAACCGTCGTCAATTTTTGGGGTCTTTAGGCGCTACTGCCGGCGCACTCACCCTGCCACCCTTTTTAGCACCTGCCGAAGCCACTAACTTCGAAGTCATCAACCGCCAAACGGCACACCTTTCTCCTTTAGACGCTGCCCAAAACGAGGATTTTTGGTCGTGGGTAAAGAATGAATTTACTGTTTCGCCTAATCTCTTAAACCTCAACAACGGGGGCGTATGTCCGCAACCGCGCTCGGTGCAGGAGGCTCACATTCGTTTTTACCAATATTGCAACGAAGCTCCCAGCTACTACATGTGGCGGATTTTGGACCAAGGCCGCGAGGCATTACGCACTAAATTGGCCGATTTGTCGGGATGCTCGGCAGAAGAGATTGCCATCAATCGCAACGCCACCGAAGGATTGAACACGGTTATTTTTGGCTTGGATTTGAAACCCGGTGATGAAGTGGTTTTGACCAAACAGGATTATCCTAACATGATTAATGCCTGGAAACAGCGCGAAAAACGGGAAGGCATCAAGTTAGTGTGGCTGAATTTGGAATTGCCGCAGGAAAACGACGATTATTTTGTGCAACAATTTGTAAGCGCCTTTACCTCACGCACAAAAGTGGTGCACATTACGCACATGATCAATTGGATTGGACAGATTCAACCCGTACGAAAAATTGCCGACGAAGCGCACAAACGCGGTATTCAGGTGATTGCCGACGGAGCGCATACGTTTGGATTACTGGATTTTAAAATACCTGATTTAGGATGTGATTATTACGCGACGAGTCTCCACAAATGGCTGTGTGCACCGTTTGGAAGTGGGATGATGTACGTGAAAAAAGATAAAATCTCGAATGTATGGGCTTTGCTGTCGAACAACGAACCCGACGGCCCGGATATTCGCAAATTTGAAAGCCTCGGCACGCGCTCTTTTGCTTCCGAAATGGCCATTGGAACGGCTGCTGATTTTCAATTGTCAATTGGAGCAGCTCGTAAGCAGGCACGCGCTCATTACCTTCAGCGGTATTGGACTGACAAAGCACGCCAAATCCCAGGGGTAAAAATCCATACTTCACCTGACCCCAAATACGCCTGTGCTATTGCATTGGTATCAGTAGATGGCTTGAAAACGTCTGAACTGGACGGGCAATTATACAACAAATACAAAATCCACACGACGGGTATCGAATGGGAAAACATCAAAGGCGTACGTGTAACGCCTCACGTATATCATTCACCCAAAGACCTCGACCGATTGGTGAATGCGTTGGATGAGATTGCATCGGCCTCGAAGCGGAAGAGTTAGAGGAAAAACTGTAAAAAACAAAGGGAGAAACACGGAATTTATATTCTGCATTTCTCCCTTTTTCTGTGGCAGGTGTTCCTGTACTTTACGAAAACCTTTTACTTGGTTTCAGCAGGTTTTTGGGTGGTGTTTGCGGTATCGGGTTTCGCTTTTTTTGATGGGCGCAATACCCCATACGAACCACGCCAAATTTTACCTTTTTTCGTCTTTCTGACTCCTTTTCCCATTACAATACAAGTTTTAAGAATTAAAGAAAATTGACCGCATAAATATAAAAAGCAATCGTTTTTAGGTCAAAGGCCTTTTGAAAATTCGATTTTCATTTGAGACAACATTTTTTCTGTTTTTCTGTAACAAATCCAACGTTTGACGAATTATTAAATAAAAAATGAATTCATGAATGAATTCGAATTTTTAGAAATTTTGCGCGTTAACCAAGGTACTTTGGTGAAAGTATGTACGATGTATTGCACAGATATCGAAGCTCGCCGCGATTTGTATCAGGAAATTGTACTTCAATTATGGCGTTCCTTTCCAAAATTTCGGAAAGAAGCCAAAGTGAGTACGTGGATATATCAAGTAGCGATTAATACCGCCATTACTGATTACCGACGCAGTCGTAAGCAAGCAGGGCATGTAGAAATTTCGGAACAACTTACCCAGATTCCGGACACTTCCTCTTCTGCTGAATGGCAGGAGAAAGTGCAGTGGCTTTATCAAGCTGTCGGCCGACTGTCGGATGCTGAAAAAGCGATAGTGATGTTGTATTTGGACGAAAAGAGTTATGATGAAATAGCCGAAATTGTGGGAATCACACCGGGCAATGTACGGGTAAAAATGCACTGGATTCAAGAAAAATTGCGTAAACTGAAAACAGACTAAGCCATGGAATTGGACGATTTGAAAAATACATGGAAGCAGGTGACAGAAGCCGAAAATCTACAATATGAAGTCTCCGTAACAGAGCTGAACCGAATCATTAAACAACGCTCAAGTAGTTTGACTGAAAAAATGCTGCGGAGTTTTTACGGAGAAATTGGAATTTTGGTATTGGGGATTCTGGCAATGGGTATCAGTCCCTTTCCCTGGTATTTTCGATTGAGTATGGTTAGTACTTTCGCTTTACTTTTAATCCCTTTTTTAAAACCTTTCGCACGGTTCTACCATGTGCTTAGGAACTTTAGTCAACTGCCCGTCGAGGATCTGCACCGTACGCTTCATCGACAGGTTGAGATGCTTCGTCAATACCTGCATTGGTATCGGCGTATGAATTTGATTTTGACTCCTATTGCTGGTTTCGGGGTTATTTGGGGGCTATTGTACGTGTATTGGTTGGAACAATTAATTACTAAACTTTCGCCAACCATCTTATGGGTGACTTTTGGACTGTCAGTAAGCTATGCGTTGTTATGTATTCCGTTTGTCAATTGGTATATCAATAAACTCTACGGCCACTATTTAGAGAAGTTGAGTGCCTGTCTGGAAGAATTAGAAGAAAAAAATCATTGAGTTTGTAACATTTCAATTTAATGGGCGACTTATTGGCAAACTAAATCCAAAATAATCATGGAATGGCAAAAGAAAAGTACAAACACATTTGAACTTGTTGATAATGGGTATTTACTCGGGACGCTTCGCAGAGAATTGTCACAAACCACGTGGGAATCGAAAGGCAAAATCTATCGTTTTCAACTCAGGAACAGCTGGAAACAAACGTATCAATTGATAGCTCCCGATGGAAAAGTTATGGGAGAAATGCGGTCTAAAAGTTGGTTCGGTTCTTCCTCGGTCATTACCTTAGAAGAACAACGGTATTATCTCAACTTCACAAACAATCCTTTAGCGGCTATTCAGTTATTGGATGCTGATAAGCAAATCTTAGTGGAGGCTCGGTTAACTACGGCCAAAGGGCGAGCTCAAGCAGAATTCAGTATGAAAGAAGTTTTTAAAACAAATCCTTATGCTTTTTGGCTGGCAAGCATTATTTGGCATTACTTTTACCCCATTGCGCTGAGCGAGTGTGGTGATGTTGACAGTCTTGGCTTCCTTTTAATGGCAACTGCTTAAAAATGATTAAATAAAAACCCATGAAAACACTTAAAATTCTTATTCTTTGCCTTTTTGGGCACTTTGCTAACGCGCAGGAAAAATCCCTTCTTTGGGAAATCTCAGGCAATGGGTTGACTAAGCCTTCTTACCTCTACGGGACGATTCACGTGATTTGTCCTAAAGATTACTTCATGACGGACTCGACCAAAGCCGCTTTTGAAAAAGCGGAGCAGGTATATCTTGAATTGGATATGGATGACCCCTCCATGATGACGAAAATGACTCAAACAATGATGTTGCCCAACGGGAAAAAGATGAAAGACTATCTCAAAGCTGACGATTATACCCTGCTGAGCGATTATTTCAAACAGAAAATGGGGATGGGGCTAGACCAGATTGGCGGAATGAAACCCTTTGCCCTCATGTCCATGCTTTACATGATATTGTTGACGTGTCAGCCGCAGTCGTATGAGTTGATATTCACCCAAATGGCCACTAATGCAAAAAAAGAAATGTTAGGCTTGGAAACGGTAGAGTTTCAAATGGGGGTTTTTGACAAAATTCCCTACGAAAAACAGGCTGAAATGTTGGTTGGCATGGTCAGAAAAAAAGAAGATTCTGCGAAAGAATTCGGAGATATGGTAGCGCTCTACAAAGCTCAGGACGTGGAAGGTTTGCTCAAAGTAATGGACGAAAGTGAGTGGGATTTCAACGGCTACGAAGATATTTTACTCTCCAATCGTAATGCGGCTTGGGTACCTATCATGGAAAAAGCGATGCAGGGAAAACCTACTTTTTTTGCGGTAGGAGCAGGGCATTTAGGAAGCGCAAAAGGGGTGCTGAGTTTACTGAAAAAGAAAGGATATACCGTAAAAGCCGTTTTGTAAAGTTAAGAGGCATAGAAATTATACCACAATCATTCAGCTAATTCATTGACCGCCCGTAAATAATTTGGCTCGATAAACACTTTTGAGGTTGGTGAAATGTAAAACCTTCCTCATTATTGCAAAAAACTAACAAACAACTCGATGAAAAAAATCAAGACGCTCGCACTATCAGCCCTTTTTGCTTTAACGGCAGTTGCCGCGCAAGCCCAAACGGTGGATGAAATTTTAAACAAGTATTTTGCCAACACGGGTGGTAAAGACAAATGGATGGCCATTAAGAGTATTAAAATGGCAGGAAAAATGAAAATGCAGGCAATGGAGCTGCCTATCACCATGATGCAGGCGGCTGATGGTAAAATCAAAATGTCAGCCAATTTTCAAGGTAAAGAATTTGTACAAGTAGCTTTCGACGGCACAAACGCTTGGAATACTAACCAAATGACCATGAAAGCCGAAAAAATGGAAGGAGAAGATACCGAAAACATCAAACGCGATGCCGTTGGTGATTTTCCAGATCCTTTTATTGACTACAAAACCAAAGGTTACAAAGTAGAATTGGAAGGCAAAGAAACCATTGAAGGTACGGAGTGTTTCAAAGTCAAATTGACCAAAAAGCCCCAAAAAGTTGAAGGGAAAGAAGAAGAAAACGTGGTGACCTACTTCTTTGACGCCCAAAACTACGTGCCTATTATGTCGCGGACAATGGTGAAGAAAGGCCCCATGAAAGGCATGGCACAAGAAAGCCTTTTTAGTGATTATCAGGATATTAACGGATTGGTATTTCCGTTTACAATCAGTTACCGTATGAATGGTCAAACGGGACAAAGCATCACAATGGAAAAAATCGAAACCAACGTTTCGCTCGACCCCAAAGAATTTGCTTTTCCTGACGGGAAGTAATCGTTAAAGTCAATAATCAAAAAGTGTAAGCCCCAAAACTTACACTTTTTGATTATTAAGCCTTTGTATCTCTTTACTTAAGGAGTATTAAGTAAAGAGTACCAAGTATTGAGTTTGTCAAGTTGTTGATAAACAAACAATTACACATTTTCTAAATACTCAATTACTCAATTACTTAATACTTAAGAGAGTAATCAAAACATTTTTAAATTAGACATTCATTCAATTCGTACAGCTTTTATGAACAAAATCAACCATTTACTACAATCTTCGCTAAAAGCATCCTTGGGCTTTTTGGGGATGGTTTTTATTAACTTTTCTTCGTTGGCACAAGAGGCAATTCCCTTGAAAGGCGACGAACTTTTTGGTACACTTCGCGCCCGTCAAATTGGGCCTGCGCTTATGAGTGGCCGTATTGTTGAACTCGAAGGCCACCCTACCGACGCTCGCGTAATGTACGTAGGGGCAGCAGGTGGGGGCGTGTGGCGTTCAAAAGACGGAGGCGTTACTTATCAACCTATTTTCGATAAACATCCTCAGTGTATTGGGGCTATTGCCCTTGACCCCACCAATCCCGATAAAAACATCTGGGTAGGAACGGGCGAAATCTGGACCCGCAACAGCGTCAGTGTTGGTGATGGAATTTATAAATCAACCGACGGCGGCGACAACTTCACCAAAATGGGGTTAGAAAAATCAGAACGCATCAGTGCCATCGAAATTGACCCTACCAACTCCAACGTTGTATATGTGGGCGTTCAGGGGGCGTTGTGGTCGGCGAGTGCCGATCGGGGCGTTTACAAAACCACTGACGGCGGCAAAACGTGGGAGAAAATCTTGTACGTGGACGAAAACACGGGCTGTTCTGAATTGGGGATGGATCCTAAAAATCCCAATGTGTTGTACGCAGCTTTTTGGGAACACCGCCGCACGGCTTGGTCGTTTAATTCGGGCGGAATGCAGTCGGCCTTGTACAAATCTACCGACGCGGGTAAAACATGGAACAAAATCCACAACGGTTTTCCTTCGGGCAAACTCGGACGGATAGCGGTGGCGATTGCGCCTTCCAATCCCAATATTTTGTATTCGGTGATTGAGTCCGAAACCGATGCCACCAAAGGCTTGTACCGCTCAGACGACGCAGGGGCTACTTGGAAACGCTCCAACGGTGACTTTGAGCTTACCGTTCGGCCTTTTTATTTCTCTCGCGTCGTCATTGACCCCAAAAACCCTGACATCTTGTTGAAAGGTGGTTTGAGTGGTTCTATCAGTCGCGATGGGGGCAAAACTTTCCGAACCTTGGGGGCAATGCACTCCGATATTCACGATTTTTGGTTTGACATCAACAATTCCAATCAAATAACTACGGGGACTGACGGCGGCGTGTATCGCTCTTGGGACGGTGGTAGCGTATTTGAAATGGTGAAAAACCTGCCTGTTTCGCAATTTTATCAAGTAAGTCTCGACAACGCCAAACCCTACAAAATCTACGGTGGGTTGCAAGACAACGGTTCGTGGTATGGCCCCTCAGAAAGCCCTGGGGGTATCGAAAACCGTGATTGGTTTAGCGTAGGGCAGGGAGATGGTTTTCGCGTTTATCGTCACCCAACCAAAGCCAATATCGTTTATTCGGAAATGCAAGGTGCGGAATACATTTGGCGATACGATACCGAACGCCGTCAGTCTAAAATCATAAAGCCACTGGCCGAAGCCAACGAACCCAAATTGCGTTTCAACTGGAACGCCGCCATGAACCTCAGTCCAGCCAAACCCGACCGCCTTTACATCGGTAGTCAGTTTTTGCACCGTTCGGACGACATGGGCGAAACTTGGGTGAAAATTTCTCCTGATTTGACCACCAACGACCCTGCCAAACAGCAGCAAGAAAATTCAGGAGGTCTATCAGCTGACAACTCTGGCGCAGAAAACCACTGCACGATATTCAGCGTAGCCGAGTCGCCCCTCGATGAGAATATCTTGTGGGTAGGCACCGACGACGGCAACGTGCAAGTGACCACTGACGGCGGCAAAACTTGGATAAACGTGGCGGCAAACGTGCCTAATCTCCCCAAAAATACTTGGGCGTACCAAGTAGAACCGAGCCGTTTCGACAAAAACACCTGCTATGTGGTCTTTGAAGGTCATTCATCAGGCGATTTTACGCCTTACACTTACAAAACTACTGATTTAGGAAAAAGCTGGAAATCCATTGTTACCAAGGATATTCCTACTTTCGTTCGCCACATCAAAGAAGATTTGGTGAATCCCAACCTGTTGTTTTTAGGGACGGAAATGGGGCTGTTTATCACCGTGGACGGTGGACAAAACTGGTCGCAGTTCAAAAATAACGTACCGCCCGTAGCCGTGCATTACATTGCGATTCACCCCGAAACCAACGATTTGGTACTTGCTACCCACGGACGCGGCATCATTATTTTGGACGACATCAGCCCGTTGCGCCAAATCACCAAAGAGATGGTAACCAAAGACGTACATTTCTTCCAAACCAACCCAACGGTGGTACGCGAAGATGCTGCTTTTGCCGAAGGAGGCGACGCGGGCGAGTACGTGGGCGACAACCCAAGCCGCGTGGCAAAAATCATTTATTACCTCAAAGGCCGCCATACGTTTGGCAAAATGGCCATCGAGGTATTTGATAAAGACGGCAAAAAAGTAGCCGACCTTACCCCAGGAAAATCGAAGGGTATCAACGTGGTGGATTGGGCGTATCGTCTCAAACCGCCTAAAGTAGCCAAAGCCAAAACCTTGTCTTTTGGGGGCTTTACTTCGCCTCGTTTGCCCGTGGGCGTTTATACCATCAAAATGACCAAAGGGACGAGCACTTACGAGCACAAAATCGAACTAAAGGCCGACCCGAATTCTATGCACACCGATGCTGACCGCGCCGCGCAGTATGAAACCACCATGAAGCTCTACGCCATGAACGAGCAGTTGGCTTCGATGGTAGATCAATTGGACGCCATGCGCGACGGTGCTGCCGACCGTTTGGCCAAAAATGCCAAGTTGAAGAAAATGGTAGAACCTTCACTCAAGGAGTTTGACGCACTCAAAGAAACCCTCGTAGTGACCAAAGGCGACAATTATGTGGGAGCTGCCGAACCGCAATTTCGCGAAAAACTTGCCAGTTTGTTTAGCGAAATATCAGGTTATGCGGGGCGTCCTTCTAATGCGCAAATGGCCAATGTAAAGGTGTTGGAGGAGCGTTTTAACGACGCAAAAACTAAAATAGAAGGTTTTAAAACCAACCAACTCACGAAGTTAAACGCACAGTTGCTAAAACTAAAAATGGAAGAAATAAAACTCCGCTCATTGGAGGAGTTCTTGAAAGCCGATAATTGATAAAATACCTAACAAAACGGCGGAGGTGCCAAGAAATAAAACACTTGGCACCTCCGCTTTTTTTGTTTTAATTCCTTACTTTTTGAATGAAATAAGCAGATTTCGGGTCTGAAGGAAAGTATGACCTGTAACGGCCGCGTTTTTGGCCTAATGATTAATAATTGAATCGTTTAAGTAGGGTTGTTGTCACCAACTCTTGGATTGAAAAAATAAATCGTTTGCGAGAAATTTGAAAATCTCACGCCAATTTGTTTTAGTTGTTAAAAAATCGCTGCGTCCAATAGTGTTGAACTGAGAAAATTAGGCGTACAATTGTATGTTGAAAGAATTTGTTCAACAAAACAAAAACCGCAACAAACTTTAGAATATTTGACAATTAGCAGTGAAGTAATAGTAACACTGGAAAATAATGGAAGAATTAACCAGAGAACAAATAAACAGTTTTATAAATGATGGGTTGGTCAAAATAGAAAATGCCTTTTCTACTGAAATTGCAGACGAATGCCGCGCAATTTTATGGAAAGCCACTCAATGCGACCCCAATAATCCCGATAGTTGGACACAACCAGTTGTTAGAATTGGCGAGTTGGGATTTGAACCATTCAAAAAAGCCGCAAATACGCTAATTCTTCACAATGCTTTTGACCAATTAGTTGGAAAAGATAACTGGTTACCGAGACTCACATTGGGTTCGTTTCCGATACGTTTCCCGAGCAAAGAATCAGCCAATGATACAGGGTGGCATGTTGATGCAAGTTTTGCAGGTGAAAATGCAAATAATTATTTCGAATGGCGTATAAATGTAAACTCAAAAGCTCGTGGATTATTGATGCTCTTCTTATTTTCAGATGTATCTGAAAACGATGCCCCAACCATTATCAAAAAAGGGTCTCATTTTGATGTTGCAAAAATTTTAGAACCAGAAGGAGAAAAAGGCCTTTCGTTTATGGAGTTAGCTCAAAAATTAAATACAATTTCTACAAAAGAAGAAATTTTTGCAACAGGTAAAGCAGGAACAGTCTATTTGTGCCATCCATTCATTGTTCACTCTGCACAAAATCATTATGGAACCACACCAAAATTTATGGCTCAACCCCCTCTTTTAACCAAGTATGACTTTAATCTAAATAAAATAAATGTTCTACTTAGCCCCGTTGAAAAAGCGATATTGCAAGGTCTTAAAATGTAAATACAAAATACTACTTGCAGTTTGACTATTGATGAATTTTAAAGCGTATGTTGCTGAAATAGTTTGATATTTTTTAGCTTAAAGACACATACGACTGGACAAAGCGAAGTTTTTAAGTGTTAGTTATCAGCAAAATATCAAACGTATAGTCAGTTTCGACATTTGCAATTCGTGGTATTTGCTTAAATTTTTCCCAGTTAATCGTAGTTTAAAACTGCAATTCAAAATAAGCAGCGTTTTTGTAACACGGCAAGTGCCAACGATGTTGCTCAATGTGCCTCTAAGATAAGCGGGTTTAGACCCCGAAAGCGTTCAGGGTGACAAAAGTGAGTATTTTTTTCGTTGTTGTTTCACCAATAACCTTTTTACTTGTCCTAATATATTTTGTAAATCCCTTACTTTTTAAATGAATTTAGCAGATTTAAAAATCAGAAAATTAGTTTCGCGCAAGCAACTGAAAGATTTTAGAACAGGCCTTGAGGATGTGGATGCGTATTTTTCCGAGGATGCTTACAAACGCCACACCGAACTACTTTCCAATGTATTTTTGGTTACTTACCACAAAAAGTTTGTTGCATTTTTTAGTTTATCCAATGATAAAATCACCTTTGAAGACGTAGAAAGTGAGCCGTGTTGGAAGAAATTTAGAACCACTCACTTTCCCAATGAAAACGATTATGTATCATTTTCGGCTTTAATCATCGGGTATATTGGGGTAGATAACCGTAGTCAAAACGTAGGAATTGGGACGTATTTACTCAATTACATCAAAGCAAAAGCGAAAAAAGCCCCCGTTGGTGGAGCAAGATTTCTCACCGTAAATTCGTACCGAGAAGCGTTTGATTTCTACCTAAAAAATGGTTTCAAGTTCATCACTGAAGCCGATGTGGAGTACGATACACGACTGATGTATTTTGATTTGTTGGCAAATTGAAGAGTTAACTATACTTTTGAAAAACTAATAGAAAGTGTAATTGCCTGCTTGTTAAGGGATTGATAATTATGGTGATAGCCAATTAGCAAACAATCCACAAATGGCAAGTAACAAGTAAAACAAAAAATCATTATGTCAGAAAATACAAAGTCTGGAAATGGAATCGGTATTGGGGCAGCTCTTGGAGTTGCATTTGGTGCAGCCTACGGTGTTTCTTCGGGAAACACTTCTGCAAGTATAGCAATGGGATTAGCCATAGGCGTTGCTGTTGGTGCTGCTTTTGATTTTGTTAAAAAAAGGAAGTAGTACGGCGTTAGTCGTTGTTTGTAACTACATATTCAATTTTAAAAAATCGTCATCTTTTGTGATAACGATGCGGTTTTGTTGAATAGCTAAATCGGCAATAAAGATGTCAGGTGTTAGATTTTTGAGCGGTAAATCAAGCGTATGAATTACGTCATAGCCTTTATCGGTCAGCCATTTTTTTAGGCGATATGGTAGTTGAGCATCAATGACAAAGGAATTCATGCAGCGATAACTCGGCTAATGCTATTGATTTTGGTAAGCCGTGAGGCAAAAAGTAAACAAGCTTGAATGTCGAGCATTTCCAAGTCTGGATAGTCGTCTAAAAGTTCATCCGAAGTCATACCTGCTGATAGTAAATCCAAAATCATCTCGACAGGATAGCGCATATTTCGGATTGTTGGTTTACCAAAACATACGTCAGGATTTAGCGTAATACGACCCAATAGATTTTCCATAGTTATTCTATTTTTTACAAACATAACATTTTTATAAACAATTCTCACCGTGACTTCGTGCTTCTAAAGGCTATTTATACCCATATTGATTCCTCTCTTTAGCCGTATTTTATAAAATAATAGCAGGTGTTAAGGTTTAGAAGTATTTTCAAAGGCATTACTCGCTGATATTCAATATTTTTAGAGCTTTGTTCTCATTCCAACTGCAAGCGTTTCATTAGTTCTTCTTTGTAAGTAGCACCAATAGGCAAGAGTTTTTTGTGGATTTCTACCTGATTGCCCACGATGGCGTCGATACGAGCCAAGCTGATAATGTACGATTTATGAATTCTCAAATAAGCACCTTCGGGTAGCAACTTCTCCAAGTGTTTGATGGACTGAAGCGTTATGATACGCTGATTATCAGCAGTGTAGATGCTGACGTATTCTTTGAGACCTTCGATGTACAAGATATCTTCAAACCGAACTTTAATTCGTTTCCCATCGGCTTTTACAAAAAAATGGTCAGGTACAGCCAACGATGTTTCAGAAGGAAGGGTAGGAGAGTATTGTTTATGAAAAGCAACAAAATCGGTGGCTTTGCCGATGGCCTGTACAAAACGCTCAAACGAAAACGGTTTCAGCAGGTAATCCACGGCGTCGAGCCGAAAACCCTCAACGGCGTGTTCTGAATAGGCCGTCGTAAAAATAATGGCGGGCTTGGATTGTAAGGTTTGCACAAACTCAAGCCCGGTGAGATGAGGCATTTGAATATCCAAAAATACCACATCCACGGCTTCAGTTTTGAGCAAATGAAACGCTTCTAAGGCATTCTCGCAGGTAGCAATAAGATGCAAAGACGGGATTTTTCGGACGTATTCTTCCAATAAAAGCCGAGCCATGTATTCATCGTCAACAATCAGACAGTTCATCGTGGGGAGTTATTGCGGTTGAGTAATTTTTAAAGTCAAATGTACTTGGTATTGGTTGGGGGCTTCTGTGATTTGTAAATCGTGTTTTTGAGGGTACAAAAGTGCCATCCGTTGACGTACGTTTTGCAGCCCTAATCCGCCTATTTTGTCTTTACTTTTACTGTTTCCTACTGAATTTTCGACCGTAAATGCCAACTCGTGGGCTTGGTTGATGAGTTGAATCCGAATGAAAGCGGCAGGTTGACTCAGGTTACCGTGTTTGAAAGAATTTTCAATAAAATTGACAAAAAGCATCGGTTCAATCATCAGGTTAGGCACCTGATTTTGAATCTCAAACTGCACTTTAGGGCGGTCGGCTGGATTGAGCACTTGGAGTTCCACGTAGTCTTGTAAGTATTCGATTTCCTTTTGTAAGGGCACTTTTGGGGCATCGCAATCATACAGCATATAACGTAGCATTCCCGACAGTTTTAAAATCATGGGGGCGGCTTGGTCGGATTTGAGATAAGCCAACGAATACACATTGTTGAGGGTATTAAACAAAAAATGAGGGTTGATTTGTGACTTCAAAAAACGTAATTCTGAATGGAGTTGGGCGTTTTTGAGTTCATTTTCGCGTTGCATGGTTTTGATACGGTCTTCGAGCAATCTAAACAATGAACTCAGTACCCAAATGCTTAAAAATGAAAATGAAATAAAGATAAGTTTTAGGGGTAAAATGGGCGTTACGGATGAAATCAAAGGCGCAGGAATAGGAAATGCCGCCGACTCAAACCAATACCTGATAAAACCCAGAAGGAAAAGCAAACTAAGCGCCAATCCAAAATAACGAAGGTATTGCTTTTGTAAAAAAAAACGCGGTATCAGCCAAAACCAATTGAGATAAGCAAAACTTACGTGCAGTACCAAGCCCGTAAATACCCGACTTTGGGCCGCGAGAAAGGGCATAATTTGCCCAAAAGTGTAGGACAACAACAAAATGTACGTAAGCCAGAAAGCGACGTGCCAAACCCAACGGTACCGTTCTGCAAACAAGTTCATGTCCGAAATTAGTTTTTTGCGCTTCAATTTCGCCTTTTTTTCAACAAAATGCCCCTTTTCTTCAACGAATGAGGCCATTAGCTCAACTTAAATCCCTTTTGTCATAGGTACTATGTTGGGAATAGATTTTGCAATAAATAGAGGTGTTGGTTGAAATGTAAAGCGCATTGGTTGAATTGTTTTTTGGAGGTAATCGAAACCCGCCAATTTTGACCCATCAATTCAAACAAATGTTTTACAAATTCATAACACAACTCAAACAATGAAACACATCTCAATCGCAGCCATCTTCGCCGCTACTTTACTTAGCTCGTGCAATCGGACAGAAGAGACAAAAATCGAACCCGACGATTTTGCTCAATTCCAAACCTTAATCCAGCAAAATACCCGTATTCAGAGCGCCATTCAGGCGTTGATTCAAATGACCAACGATATTATGGACAAATCTAAGGCTAACGGCCGAGTTTCGGCAGAGATGGGAGAACTCCCCACTTGTGCTAATATTCAACCCGACTTGAAAAATAAAACCATTACTGTTGACTTTTCAAGCGGCTGCAATAGTCCTTATGGTTCAATCAAAGGCTCCATCACGGTTAGTTATACGGGGGCTTTTGGACAATCGGGTGCTTCTATCAATATCCGAATGAATAATTTTGCAGTAGGAGACGTAGCCTTAAATGGAACGGTAGGGTTAAACGATTTCAAAAAAACTGGCGTAAATTTGTTGGAATACAAAGTAAAAGTAACCGATTTGACGGCGGCGTATCAGGGCAGTAGTTTCCGTACTACGATGGAAATGGGGCAATCTTGGAAGAATTTTCAGACCACCAATACCAACGACGACGAAGTAATCACCTCATTAAAAGGAAGTTATTTTATGAGCGATTTGAACTATGACGTCGAAACTACCACCAATTTAATAATAAAAGGGGCGTGTTCGACCAACGTAGCGGTGAGTGGGGTCATGAAAATAGGAACAAAGGGCATGACGGGCGTGCTTGATTATGGCACTGGTAGTTGTGACATGGTAGGTACACTTACCGTAGGTAGTCAATCAAAAACGGTTGAATTAAGATAATATTCAAGATGCAAAACCTACTCTTTGTGGCCTTACTGGGTTTGGCCGTTTGGGGACGATGGGGAGATGAACGCGAGGCTTTTTTGAGCAGAGCCCGCGCTCACAAAGACCGCTACGAAAGGGCTGAAGCCCTTAAATTATACCAGCAAGTGCTTGCCACATCGCCCGAACATACCGAAGCTTTGTGTAATGTGGCAGTACTTTCGGTCGTTGAGGCGCACTGGCGAAAACACCCACAACCCAAGGCGATTGCCGAGAAAGCATTGTCGCTTCGCCCATTGGCTTATGAAGATGCTGAAATTCAGGAAGAATGTAGAATGTTACTCAAAAAAAATAGTTAAAACTTTAACCCGTGCCGAGGCACAAAACAGTCATGGAAACACTTCAAGAAATAGATGTACTGAGCCGTTTTTTACTTACGTTATTATTCCAGTTGATTCGCTACGTGTTAGTGGCAGGTACGGCTTATTGGTTTTTTTATCGCCTCAAAAAAAATGAGTGGTTTTACTTCAAAATCCAGCAAAAATTCCCCAGAGACAAAGACATTGTTCGCGAAATTGGTTATTCTTTGCTCACAATGGTCATATTCTCGGTGATAGGTATAGGAATATATTTTTTGCGGATGTACGGATACACGCAGATTTATACCGAAGTCGAGAAGTTGGGGTGGGGGTATTTAGTATTAAGCGTTGTTTTAGCCATTTTTTGGCATGATACGTACTTTTATTGGACGCACCGTATGATGCACCATCCCAAGTTGTTTCCTTATTTTCACAAAGTACACCATCTGTCGCACAATCCTACACCTTGGGCGGCATTCTCTTTTCACCCGTTAGAAGCAGTGGTAGAGGCTGGCGTATTGGTTTTTATGGTGATTCTTATTCCCATGCATCCCCTTGCCATCTTTTTGTTCTTGATTTTTATGGTAACCATGAACGTACTTGGGCACACTGGTTACGAGGTTTTTCCGAAAAACTTTCTAAAAACGTGGTTTGGGAGTTGGCAAAATACCCCAACCCACCACAACATGCACCATCAACTGGGAAAAGGAAATTACGGTTTGTATTTCAACCTTTGGGACAAATGGATGAATACCAATTTTAAGCATTACGAAGCCACCTTTGAGGCCAATGCCGCTCGACCTAAACCTTTTGAAGCCACAACACGCTTACAAGAAAAGTCAACTGTTTAGCTTTTTCTTCCTGCTTCTACGGCGTTGCGCACACTGCCGTGGACGTCGAGCAAAGTTTGGGCTTCTTCGGCGGTTAGGTGGGGGAGTTCTTCTCTCACCATCCGAATGGCACGCTGCACGAGCTTGTAGTTGGTCATTTGCATATCTACCATTTTGTTGCCTTTGACACGCCCCAACTGAATCATTACGGAGGTTGAAATCATGTTGAGTGCCAATTTCTGAGCCGTGCCCGATTTCATGCGGGTGCTACCAGTTACAAATTCGGGGCCTACAACAATCTCTACGGGATATTCGGCCGCGGCAGCTACTGCCGAACCCGTGTTGCAAACTATGCAGCCCGTCAGAATGCCTGCTTTTCGGGCAGTTTCGAGGCCACCAATCACGTAAGGAGTTCGTCCTGAAGCCGCAATACCAATGAGTGAGTCAAGTTCGTCTATTTCGTAGGCTTGAAGGTCAACCCAGGCTTGATGTAGGTCGTCCTCGGCGTTTTCAACGGCTTTACGAATGGCTTGGTCGCCACCCGCCATGATGCCAATGACTAAATCGAACGGTACACCGTAAGTGGGAGGACATTCGGAGGCGTCCACAACCCCCAACCGCCCACTTGTACCTGCGCCAATATAAAATAGTCGCCCTCCTTGTTTCATTCGACTCACAATCTGTTCGACCAAGGCTTCGATTTGAGGAATGGCTTTTTCGACGGCGTAAGGAACAGTTTTGTCTTCGTTGTTGATGTTGGTCAGTAATTCCCGAACAGTCATTTGTTCGAGGTGGTCATACCGAGAAGTTGATTCAGTAGTAGATAACATGAATGTAGAGGGTCGAATGGGAGTGTCGAAGTGGGAATGCAGATTGTCGAATTAGTATTTCATTCTGCATTCTCACCTCGACATTTATTTTAAATGGGCTAATACTGTGATTCCTCCCTGCGTTTTTTCTTCTAAGTTTACGTTGATTTCGGCATCGAGGGGCAAATAGACATCCACGCGTGAGCCAAACTTGATGAAACCCATTTCATCGCCTTGAGTGACTTGTTGTCCTTCTTTGACATACCACACAATCCGTTTGGCCAGCGCCCCCGCAATTTGTCTAAATAATACTTCGGTGCCGCTTGGGGCTTGTATTACGGTGGTGGTACGTTCGTTTTCGGTGCTTGATTTTGGGTGCCAAGCCACTAAATATTTACCAGGATGGTATTTGAAGTATTTTACGATACCCGCAATTGGATTAAAGTTGATGTGAACATTCAAGGGGGACATAAAGATAGACACCTGACGTCGAGGGCCTTTGAAGTACTCAGACTCAATCACTTCTTCTATTACCACTACCTTACCGTCGCAGGGGGCAATCACGTGTTTGGGATTGACGGTAGTAACACGGGTAGGTTTACGGAAAAACTGAACAATGATGAAAAAGAAAATAATGGAAGCCACCAACCAAGCGGTAGTAAGCCAGGAAATTTCAGGGAAAAAATAGCGGATGAGCCCGTTAGTAAGCAAGACAAAAAGAGCTGCCAATCCAATGCTATCGAATCCTTCTTTGTGAATAGTCATAAGAGCCAAAAGTATGAATCAAAAATTGCGGGGTAAAGGTTTATTACCCTTTACCCCGCAAAAATAGTAATCTTCTCACTACTCACTACTCATTCCGCCCTACTTTATTAATAACCGCCGCGGAATTTGTAAGTACTGGCTACTTTATCAATGGCCACGATGTAGGCGGCCAAACGCATATTTACCTTGTATTTTTGAGAAGTGGCGTAGACATTTTCAAACGCATCTTTCATAATTCGGTCAGAACGGCGATTGATACGCTCCAAATTCCATTTGTAACCGATGCGGTTTTGTACCCACTCAAAATAAGAAACCGTCACTCCGCCCGCATTGGCCAAAATATCAGGCACCACCATGATTCCTTTTTCATTGATGATATCATCGGCACTGGCGGAGGTAGGTCCGTTGGCACCTTCTACAATCATTTTGGCTTGAATATCGGCTGCATTATCGTGCGTGATTACGTCTTCTTTGGCAGCAGGTACGAGCACATCGACTGGCAACGACAGGAGCTCTTCGTTGGTGATTTTATCGGCATGTTGGTAGCCATCCAAAATTCCCCCGTTATCAGCGCGGTATTTCATGGCATCTTCAATGTCGATACCGCGTGCATTGTAGTACCCACCTGAAATATCGCTGATAGCCTGTACCGTTACGCCACGTTCATGAAGCAATGCTGCTGCGTACATCCCGACGTTTCCAAAGCCCTGAATGGCTGCTGAAGCGCGGTAGGGGTTAATGCGCATTTTTTCCATGGCTGATAAAGCAGATACTGTTACGCCGCGTCCCGTTGCTTCGGTACGACCTAACGAGCCTCCCAAAACAAGCGGTTTTCCCGTAACAACACCGTGTACTGTCATACCCATGGCTTTGGAATATTCGTCCATGAGCCAAGCCATTTCGCGTGGACCGGTGCCCATGTCGGGAGCAGGAATGTCTTTGTCAGGACCAAATACATCAAGCATGGCTGTGGTGTAAGCCCGCATCAGGCGTTCGATTTCTCCCGCCGACATTTGGCGCGGATTGCAGGCCACTCCGCCTTTAGCACCTCCGTAGGGAATGTCCACTACGGCACATTTCCAGGTCATCCAAGCCGCTAAGGCCCGGACTTCATCAATATTGACGGCCATGTCAAATCGGATTCCTCCTTTGGCAGGACCGAGTATGGTCGAGTGAATGACGCGGTACCCTTCAAAAACTTTGATTTGCCCGTTGTCCATGGTGACCGGGAGGCCAACCACTACCTGCTTGCGGGGCACTTTAAGAATGTGGTACATTTCGTCGCTGATACCGAGTAATTCGGCTGCTTTGTCAAAGCGCGACATCATAGACTCCAGTGGATTCTCCTTGTCTTTGATAGGAGCCGGCTCAATGTAAGTCATCATTTTCTTAAATTCTGATTTTTTGGAATATTTGGTTGCTGATAGAAATCACTTGTTGTCTGACTATTAAATGCAAGTGGATTTTCTGGCAGCAAACTTACTACGATTATAACGAAAAATACAAAAGGATAGTTTTTTCTTGCTTTTGTACAATTTTTGACAATAAAACGTTCTACCAAACATTGCTTAAAGTATAAAATCGTATAGAGGTCTATGGGTATTTGTCCAAATAATACTTGGTTTTTGGTCAAATTCTAAAAATCAAAAAAAAACAACTTTTTATTAAACGGTAAGAGAAATCATTTGTGAGAAATGAATAAAGCGTATTTTTGCGCCTTCAATAAACTTACGCCAAATAAGTAGTATCCCAAACAGGTAATTTAGCATGACAGGACAGGAAGACAAAAAACGGTACTCCGAAGATGATTTAAAGGAGTTCGAAGGTATCATTAACCAAAAACTGGAAACATCACGGACTGAATTGGCGTACATTAAAGATACGCTCAGTCGAAAAAATGACAGCGGTACGGACAATACAGGTGCTGCTACTAAACTCATGGAGGATGTAGATACCAGCGAACGTGAGCAAATGAGTCAGTCGGCTGCTCGTTTGCAGAAATTCATCACTCAACTCGAAAATGCACTTATTCGCATCAAAAACGGCACCTACGGTGTCTGCATTGATACGGGCAAGCTCATTCCCAAAGAACGTTTGCGAGCTGTACCTCATACACAGCAGACGATTGAGGCCAAATTGCGTCGAGTTTAAATAAGGGTTAAGGTATTACATAAAAAGGGTAGTTTGGTAACACCTTAAATCAGGCGACAAAAGCGCATTTTCTGTTTCATAAGAGCAGGAGAGCGGTTTTGTCGCCTTTTTAATTTAGGAAGGATTTTGTTGTTTGCTGGCCCGATTGGCATTTTTGATTTGTGCTTCCAACACATCCCACATTTCGGGAGTCACTTCGTTTAAAAAATTGAACTGACCGCCGTTCAATACTTCGCCGCCGTCGAGCGTAATCACTTCTCCCGTCATATAGGCCGAAAAATCGGACATGAGATAAGCCGCCAAATTGGCAAGTTCCTGATGCTCACCCGTGCGGTGCAGCGGAATGCGGTTTTCAAACGCAAATTTTTCGGCCAGTTCCTTTGGAAACAATCGATCCCAAGCTCCTTTGGTAGGGAATGGACCCGGTGCAATGGCGTTGAGACGAATACCGTATCGGCCCCATTCGTAAGCCAGTGATTTGGTCATGGCTAACGCACCCGCTTTTGCCATGGCAGAAGGAACAACCCAACCCGAGCCTGTCCAGGCATACGTGGTAGAAATGTTGAGAATGGTGCCTTTGATTTGGTTCTCGATCCAGTATTTGCCGATGGCGAGCGTAAAATAATAGGTGCCGCGCAAGACAATGTCAACCACCGTATCAATGGCTTTGTACGAAAGGCGCTCAGTAGGGCTGATAAAGTTTCCTGCGGAATTATTCACCAAACCGTGAACGGCTCCAAACCGTGCAATCGCCGCTTCAATAACGGCTTCAATTTGTTCGGGTTTGCGTACATCGCACTCTACCGGCAATACCTGTCCGCCCGTAGCTTCACTTAATTCCTTGGCGGTAGTTTCTAAAACGGCCAAACGGCGGCTGCAAATAATGACGTTGGCACCCAATTCGAGGAAATACTTCGTCATGGATTTGCCGAGTCCGGTTCCTCCGCCGGTAACGATGATGGTTTTGCCCGCAAGTGCATCCTCGCGCAGCATAGGTTTAGAATAGTCCATTGTAGTCAATGAGTGAATTGTGATTGAGTGAATTAGTGAATGACGATTTACGAGCGGACCGCTGCTGCGGTGACGAATTTTTGTTTTGCGACTTCTTAATTCTGACTTCTTATTTCTGACTCCTTATTTCTGACTCCTCACTTCTGCTTTTTACAAAAATACGGCATCGCGTTTCTGCATTTTGGCTTGGAAGGCTTCCATGAGGTCGTCGGAGAGGAGCATGGCGGCATTCCAAGTGGCCATGTAGTCGAGACCGTCAGCTACGGAATGATCACGACTGTGATTTAAAATGGCTTTGGTGCCCCGAATGGAAAGCGGGGATTTGGCAGCAATGTTTTGCGCAATTTTTACTACTTCAGCCTGCATGGTTTCAGCATCCGGAAAACTACGATTGGTCAGCCCAATTCGTTCTGCTTCCTTCCCCGATACGTTTCGGCCGGTATATGCCATTTCGCGGGCTATTCCGGGAGGAATGATTTTGGGAAGACGCTGAAAGGTGCCCAAATCGGCGACCATGCCCATGTCTATTTCTTTAATGGTAAAAAAGGCATCGTCGGTACTGTAACGCATATCGCAGGCACTGATGATGTCCACGCCGCCGCCAATGCATCCGCCATGGATGGCTGCGATAACGGGTTTGCTGCATTGTTCGATAGCATTGATAGGAGCTTGCAATTCAAACACTTTCTTCCGAAGTTTCTCCCGTTTTCTTCCTTCGCATTTTTGAGCAAACTGCGCTACGTTCATCAACAATTCCAAGTCAATACCCGCGCAAAAATGCTTGCCGTTGCCGCTCAGAACAATGACTCTTACTTCGTCATTTTCGTCCAATTCCTCAAAAATAGCTTTCATTTCGTCCCACGCTTTTTGGTTGAGGGCATTGGCACGTTCAGGTCGGTTGAAAATTACCTGCGCAACGTAATTTTCAATGGTTAGTTCAAAAGTTTCAAAGGCCATGGTTTGAAATTTGTTATGCTTGCATACTATATTGCAAACCTACACAACTAATTTTTGTTTCAAAAAGAATTGGTGTAAAATTGTAGATAGCCCCTTCTAATTCGATTTTTTTCAGGAAAATGAAAAACGGATTTGCGGAAAAAGGAGTTAAGAATAGTAGAACTCCAAAAATGGAAATAGAGTACGATCAAACAGTTTGAGTAGTTACTGTATAAATGTCTAATAATCAATGAATTTTGAAACCCTTGCTATTCAAAGCACTCAATTTCACGACGCTAATGCGAGTGCAGTAGTGCCGCCCATTTATCTTTCTACGACCTTTGAGCGCGAACCCGACAGCAGTATGCCGCACGGGCACATTTATACCCGGGCAAGTAATCCCAACCGCAATGCGTTGGAAAGTGCGTATGCCGTGCTTGAAGGCGGACAGGTAGGAATGGCGTTTGCCTCTGGACAGGCCGCTACCACCACCTTATTTCAGTGTCTGCTCCCGGGTGACCACGTCATTGTGCCCGATGATGCCTACTACGGAACGCCGGCGTTGTTGCAGGAGGTGTTGAGTTTGTGGGGACTTCAATTTACAAAAGTGGATATGAGTAACTTTGCCGCGGTAGAAGAAGCCTTTCAACCCAATACCAAATTGGTGTGGATGGAAACCCCTTCCAATCCGTTGTTGAAAATCACGGATATTAAAGCCGTTGCGGACTTGGCCCGCGCTAAAGGTGCTTATTCGGCCTGCGACAATACCTGGGCTACCCCTGTTTTGCAGCGCCCGTTGGATTTGGGGTGTGATGTCTCCATGCACTCGGCCACGAAATATTTTGGTGGACACAGCGATTTACTGAGCGGTGCGTTGATTTTCAAAGAAAATGGCCCCTTAGCTGAAAAAGCGCGACAAATTCAGGCATTGGGCGGGGCGGTGCCTTCGCCGTTCGATTGTTGGCTGATTGTGAGGGGAATCAAAACGTTGGCTTTGCGCGTGCGTCAGCAATCGGCAAATGCGACTAAGCTGGCCGAATTTTTGAGTACCCACCCTCAACTGGAAGCGGTACATTACCCTTTTTTAGAAAGTCATGCCGGGTATGAAGTGGCCAAACGTCAGATGGTATTAGGCGGAGGCATGTTGTCGATTCAGGTGAAAGGCGGGGCTGAGGAGGCGTTGGTCGTAAAAAGTAAAGTGAAGGTGTTTATTCGGGCTACAAGCTTGGGAGGAGTGGAGAGTTTGATCGAACACCGAGCCACTGCCGAAGGCGTTCATTCGGTCAGTCCGAAGAATTTACTGCGTATTTCAGTTGGGTTGGAGCACGTCGATGATTTAATTGCCGATTTGGCGCAGGCGTTAGAATAGTTTTAAGTGTTTGATACTCAAATTCTTGCTCCGCGAAACGTATTTAAGAGAATCAAATTGTCGTTTTTTTTATAAAATTTTCACATTTACCCCTTGACAGGAAACTAAAAACCGCTACCTTTGCAGTCCCAAAACAATGAGTTGCGGGAAAATTAGAGAGATGGCAGAGTGGTCGAATGCGGCGGTCTTGAAAACCGTTGACTGTTACAGGTCCGGGGGTTCGAATCCCTCTCTCTCTGCCAGAAGCAATTGATAATGAGGCCACCGCGATTCTAACGCGGTGGTTTTGTGTTATTTAGCCCCTGATCTTCAAAAACTTAATCCGCGGTTACGGTTGCGGTTACGTCAAATTACCACGGTTACGTCCACATTTCACAGATTTAACCCTGTTAAAACAACTCAAATAACCGCTTGTACGCAACGTATAAGCGGTTATTTTGTTTTTTGGCTTGCTCTCACTAATGAGAAGTTTAAGAAAAAGTTTCAGTAAAAGTTTAAGAAATTATGAGTAAGATTTCTTTTCACGTCGAATTGGACAACCGAGTTAAAAAAGACGGTACCCAAAACATTCAAATACGGATCACTCAGGCAAAAAAAATGCTTCGGGTATCCGTAGGAGCTTCCGTTGAAAAGAAATATTGGAACGATGAAAAGAAGGAAGTAAGAAAGAGACATCCACACTGCCCACAAATAAACACCTCTATAAAAGCAAAGTTGCTCGAACTGGAAACGACGTATTTGAAGGGCCAATTTGGTACCAAAAAAGTAACGGCCTCTACGCTTCAAAAGCAACTTAAAAAAGAGATAGTGGGCGAGAGCTTCTTAGAATACAGTAGGACAAGAGCAAGCAAGATTCCCAACCCAAGCACTAAGAGTACCACTATTGCCATCCTTAATAAGTTGGAAGTGTATTTGAAAGGAAAAGACCTGCTGTTTCCTGAAATAGATTACGATTGGATAAAGGACTATGAACGCTACTTGGTGAAGCTCGGAAACGTCACCAATACCGTGCATAATAACCTGGAAATCCTGAAAGCCTGCTACAATGATGCTATTAGGTCCGGAGTGTTTGAGCCTGAAAAAATGTCGCCTTGGATGCGCTACAAAGGCAAAAAAGCCAAGACCTCACGGACACGACTTACAGAAGCACAGATTTCCCAACTTGAACGCTTAGACCTTCGACCCGGCACTAACAAATTTCACGCTCGAAACTTCTTTCTTTTTGCCTTCTATATGCAGGGAATGCGGGTTTCAGACGTACTGCAATTGCGCTGGAGCAACATCGTCAATGAGCGCCTTGATTATACTGCCGGCAAAACTCAAAAGAGTAGGAGTAAGAAGATCATCAAAAGGGCCGGCGACATCTTGAACCTCTACCGAAAGCCAAAACAGAAGCCTACTGATTCTATTTTTCCCTTCCTGAAAGACTTAAAAAAGAGCCAATTTACACCAGAAGCGTGGCGCAAAAAGATTGAAGCTGCAACCTCGGTGATTAATATTGATTTGCTATCAAAAACGCGTTTCTGAATACAGTTTGAAAGCAGCTGCATTATACCTTTTGCTGTCAATATTTTTAACTTCCCCGCCGATCATGCACTGCCCAATGGTGCTTTACAACTTTTGATTTTGATAGTAATTTATCTTTAGATAAGTGTTTTTCTTGACTTCAAAGTAAATAATTCCGTAATTAGGCATTTCTCTGAAACCTTTATTTGCCATTACACTTCCTCTACACATTCCCAATGAGCTGTCGACTGACAAAAGTTGAACTTTCTTGCTATAAAATACTCATTATAAATGCGTTACAATCATTGCATGTAACTTTGCCTCTAAATAGTTATTCTACCCAAATTCAATCGAATGGGTAGATATTGCTCTCTTTACAGTCTTTAAAGAAATCACAATACGCCGCTTAAAATGACATTTTGTTATGTACCTGTAAGCGTATTATTTTGTATCAAGTGTACTCAATAAAGAAATAATATGCCGTTAGATTTATCAGATATTCTTGTCATTGGAGTTTCTACCCGCGCTTTGTTCAATCTGGAAGCTGAAAACCAAGTTTTTAATAAAAAAGGCGTAGTGGAGTTTAGAAAATACCAATTAGAGCACGAAGAAGCCCCTTTAGAGCCCGGTACGGCGTTTCATTTAGTGCAAAGCTTGCTGGAACTCAACAAACAGGCAAATAAACGCATAATTGAAGTAATCGTCATGTCGCGCAATAGCCCCGAAACGGGTATTCGGGTGCTGAACTCCATTCGGACGTTGAATCTGGACATTACCCGGGTGGCGCTTTCGGGCGGGGAGCCGCTGGCTCCTTACATTGATGCTTTTGACGTAGACCTGTTTTTGTCGAAAGATGAAAAAGACGTTCAAACGGTGATTGATTCCAAGGTCTGTGCTGCTGCGTTGATCTATGCCCCGCCTACGGCCTTTAACCCTCAAGACAATCGAGTTAAAATTGCCTTTGATGCCGACGCCGTGCTCTTTTCGGATGAATCAGAACACCGCTACAAAACCGAAGGAATGGCGGCTTTTCACCAATACGAATCCGAAAACGAAAATATTCCTCTCCGTGAAGGCCCCTTTGCCAATTTGTTAATTAAACTTTCCAAAATACAGTTGCAGTTTCCCACGGGCATTGAACTGTCGCCTCTGCGGTTGGCCATTGTTACGGCTCGCAATGCTCCTTCTCACATGCGGGTCATCAAGACGCTGCGGCATTGGGGCGTATATGTCGATGAAGCCTATTTTTTGGGCGGTGTTTCCAAAGATAAGGTCTTACAGGCTTTTGGAGCGCATATTTTCTTCGACGATCAGGAAACGCATTTAGAACCCGCCAGTAAAATTGTACCTTCGGGCAAAGTCCCTTATACGAGTGATTCGCCTATGAAATTGATTACCAACGCATGAACATCGCCCAAATAGAAGCTAATTTACAGCAACTTTTAGCCAATTTTCACCAAGATACCGCATCGGTCTTTATTTACGATTTGCTCCTTGCCTACGGTACGCCCAAAAGCTCCATTGTCCGGTTGCAACAGGGAGGGTTGAATCTTTCCAAAAACGAAGGCGAAATTGCGTGGAAGAAAAAGCTATTCTACAAAACCGTGGCCCCGGAGCAGGATGTGCATGAAGTGATCGAACGCCTGAAAGCCGACGACAACACCGCCAAATACGACCCGCGTTTTATCGTCGTGACCGATTTTGAAACGCTGTTGGCTCTCGACCGCAAAAACGCCGATACGCTCGATGTGCCCCTGCGCGAGTTGGCCAAACACTTCGATTTCTTTTTGCCCTGGACCGGCATGGAAAAAGCCACCCACCAAAACGAAAATCCCGCCGACGTCAAAGCCGCCGAGCGCATGGCGAAGCTGTACGACGAAATCAAAAAAGACAATCCTACCGATACCGCCGGGCAGGTTCATAACCTTAACGTGTTTTTGAGCCGCCTGCTGTTTTGCTTTTTTGCCGAAGACACGGGTATTTTTGAAAAAGGACAGTTTACCAACGCCATCGGAAGCCACACGCAGCCCGACGGCAGCGATTTGCACACCTATCTTGATACGCTCTTTGAGGTGATGAACACGCCTCGCTCAAACCTTACAGGTTTTAAAAACCTGCAAGGTTTAAACAACTCCCTGCCGGCGTATCTGGAGGCGTTTCCGTACGTCAACGGGGGGTTGTTTCGCAACCGCCACCACGCGCCGGTATTTACCCGCCGCAGCCGACAGGCCATCATCGACAGCGGAGAATTGGATTGGGCGGCCATCAATCCGGATATTTTCGGGAGCATGATTCAGGCGGTGATTACGCCCGAGCACCGGGGCGGTATGGGAATGCACTACACCTCCGTGCCCAACATCATGAAAGTGATTGAGCCGCTGTTTCTCAACGAGTTGTACGAAGCGTTTGAGGCCGCAAAAGGCAACCTCAAAAAACTGAACGAACTCCTCAAACGCATTTGGAACATCAAGATTTTTGACCCCGCCTGCGGCTCGGGCAACTTCCTGATCATTGCCTACAAAGAGCTCCGCAAACTGGAAATGCTGTTGTTTAAGGAAATTGACTTGGTCAATAAATCGTACAGCACGCAGTTTTCGGGCATTTCATTATCGAATTTTTACGGCATTGAGTTGGATGATTTTGCGCACGAAGTGGCTACGCTGAGCCTTTGGCTGGCCGAACACCAAATGAACCAAGCCTTTTTTAAGGAATTTGGCCGTGCCAAACCCGCCCTGCCCCTCAAAGAAACCGGCAACATCGTACACGGAAACGCCTGCCGATTGGATTGGGAAACCGTTTGCCCCAAGAAACCCGAAGACGAAATTTACATCTTGGGAAATCCGCCTTATTTGGGAGCAAGGGTGCAGGATGCCAAGCAAAAAGCTGATTTAGATTTTGTTTTTAAAGGTTTTGCTAAATATAAAGATTTGGATTACATCGCCTGCTGGTTTTATAAAGGGGGATTATTTATTCAGAATGCAAATGCCAAATTTGCGTTTGTTTCCACTAATTCCATTTGTCAAGGTGAGCAAGTGGCACTTTTGTGGCCAATTATATTCGGTTTAAATGTTAATATTGCTTTTGCTCATACTTCGTTTAAATGGACAAATAATGCTAAGGCTAATGCAGGAGTAACGGTTATAATTGTGGGAATGGCACCTAATGATAGAAAAGGTCAAAAGGTGTTATTTACAGGAACACTAAGCCGAAAAGTTGAAAATATTAGTCCATATTTAACAGTTGGAAGGACTATTTATGCTGAAAGAAGATCCATACCACTCACTAATTTCCCTCATATGCCCAAAGGTAATATGCCTTACGATGGTGGAAATTTAATTTTGTCAGCTGAAGAAAAAGTAAGGTTAGTTTCAGAATATCCCAATACTCATGTACTATTGAAACGTTTAGTTGGGTCTTTGGAATTTATAAATGGTATTGAAAGATGGTGTTTGTGGATTAAAAATGCTGATTTAGATTTTGCATACACCATTCCTCAAATAAATCATCGCTTAAATGAGGTAAAAAAAGTACGTTTGCAGAGTAATGATGCAGGAGCTAATAAGCTTGCAAGTAGACCCCATCAGTTTCGTGAAATCAATGAAACGATTAGTCACTCTATCGTTATTCCATCTGTATCATCAGAAACAAGAGAATACATTCCCATTGGTTTTATCGGTAATGATACAATTATTACCAATTTGGCTTTCGCCATTTATGAAGCTCCTGCATGGCTTTTCTCCGTTCTCACCTCGCGTATGCACATGACGTGGGTTCGTGCGGTTTGTGGCAGTTTAGAAACACGAATTCGTTATTCTTCTACTTTGGGATACAATACCTTTCCCTTTCCCCTCATTTCCGACAATCAAAAGCAGGAATTGGAGAAGCAGGTATATCGGATTTTGGATGAGCGGGAGTATCATTCGGAGAAAACCCTCGCCCAACTCTACGACCCCGAAAAAATGCCCGCCGGTCTGCGTGAAGCCCACCGCCTCAACGACCTCGCCGTGGAGCGCATGTACCGCAGCCGCCCGTTTGAATCAGACGAAGAGTGTCTGGAATATCTCTTCAAACTCTACGAGCAGATGATAGCGGAAGAACAAACGCGCGGCACGCTGTTTGAGGCCGAAAGCAAAGCCAAAAAGAAGAAAAAATGAGGGAGAATTGGGCTGAAACAAGGCGTTGGGTGTATGTTCAAAAAAAAGCAAAATAGAAGTAAATTTGAAAACAAAACTTATAACCTTTTGATAATTAGTGATATATGCTTATTTTTAATTAAGTAAATAATAAGTAACTAGAAATAAATCAAAGGAAAAAACGAATAACAAAAGTGACAACGTCCAATTGGGCAACAGGCTGTTGCCTAATTTACTGTGCTTTATAAGAAAACGAAAATGCCTGATAACGTGTTGATTATGAACAAGGTTTTGAATAAATAGAAAGGGAATGAAAGATCTTACCAATTCGGCCATTGACCGCCAGAATGTATTGAATAACAATACAGCCATCAAAGAAATATACGATCAATTGGGATTCATAGGAATTCAATTTGAGGGTAAGTATCGCTATACACTTGCCCAAGTGGCAAAGTTCTACGATGTGGATGTTCGTACTATAAAACGGCTACTCGAAGAGTACAATGAAGAGCTTAAAAACGCAGGATATGAGTTATTTGCAGGACTAAAGCTAAAACAGTTTAAAGACAAACTATTTCAACTGAGGGACATGGATGTCCCTCAGTTGATGCAAGATGATGATAATGAGCCAATTGGGTTAAGAGCGACTATGCCTTTGTTGGTGTTTTCACCAACAAACTTTCTACCTTTCAAAAACGGAGACTTGTTGGTGAAAGGTAAATAGAAATCAGTAAGGCTAAAATAAACCGATACTCCTATGCTGCCATACTATATTCAATTTTTTACTGCCACGATATTCTGTTGGAAAAAACTATTGCAACCTGACAAGTATAAACAAATTATCGTCGAAAGTATGCGTTTTTTAGTTGCAGAAAAAAGAG
>Ga0247843_1002923_pt1 | contig 29424 bp, 25 predicted proteins | sample LaCruzMarch2017__FD_192420 | JGI IMG/M metagenome (GOLD analysis project Ga0247843, IMG submission 192420) | Freshwater microbial communities from meromictic Lake La Cruz, Castile-La Mancha, Spain - LaCruzMarch2017_8m | ecosystem: Environmental > Aquatic > Freshwater > Lake | place: Spain... | reverse complement strand
ATGGTCAGGCTCACACCATCCACCGCCCGCAGCTTTTGCCCGCCCACAAGGTGCGGACGGAAGACCACCGAAAGGTCCCTGATGTCCAATGCCGGCACGGCGGCCGGCGCCGGTGTCGCGGCGCCGAGAGACCGCCCCGGCCGGCTGGCGAGCAGCGCGGCGGTGGTGGGATGCGTCGGCGCGGCAAAGACCTGCGCCGTCGGGCCGGCCTCGACGATCCTGCCCTGGCACATCACCGCGACCTGCTGGGCGATGCCCTGGACCACGGCGAGGTCGTGCGAGACGAACAGCATGGCCAGGCCGCGCCGCGCCTGGAGGTCGGCCAGAAGGGCCAGGATCTGCGCCTGCACGGTGGTATCCAGCGCCGTGGTCGGCTCATCGGCGATCAGCAGCGCGGGGTCGGCGGCCAGCGCCATGGCGATCATCACCCGCTGCTGCTGCCCGCCCGAAAGCTGGTGCGGGAAGGCCGCGGCCTTGCCTGGCGGGTCCGGCAGGCCGACCTCGGCCAGCGCGGCGAGTACCCGTTCACGCAGCGCGCCGGCCGGCAGGGCGCGATGCGCGGCGATTGCCTCGGCGATTTGCGCACCGATGCGCATCGCGGGGTTGAGGCTGCCCATCGCCTCCTGGAAGACCATGCCGATGCGCGCGCCCCGCAAGCGGCGCCAGGCAGGTTCCGGCGCGCCCAGCATCTCCTGCCCATCGATGCGCAGGCTGCCGCCAAGCCGCGCGGCGGGCGGCGTGAGCCCCGCGATCCCCAGCGCGGTCAGCGACTTGCCCGATCCGCTTTCACCCACCAGCGCCAGCGTCTGCCCGGCCGAGAGGGTGAAGGAAACCCCCGCCACCGCCGTCATCGGCCCGAAGCGCACGCTATAGTCGCGCAATTCCACCAGCCTGGGTGCGGTCATGCGCGCTGCCTCGGGTCGAGCGCGCGTTGCGCCACATCGGCCAGCCAATTCACCACCACCACGCCCGCCGCGAAGACCAGGACGACGGCCTGGATCACCGGATAGTCGCGCCCCGAGATCGCCTGATAGGCGAGCGTGCCGAGGCCAGGCAGGCCGAACAGCACCTCCATGGTCAAGGCGCCGCCGATCATGCCGGCCAGGATCAGGCCGCTCAGCGCCACCACCGTGGTCAGCGCATTGGGCAGCAGATGGCGCAGCACGATCCGCGCCGGTGAGAGGCCCTTGGCGCGGGCGGTGCGGATATGCGCGGCGGTCGCGGTTTCCTTCAGATCCTCATGCAGCGGCTTGGCGATCTGCCCGCCAATGTCGATGCCCAGGATGATCACGGGCGAAAGCCACTGCCCCATCACCGGCAGCCAGCCGAGCCAGACCGAGAACACCAGGATCGCGGCAAGGCCCACGCAGAAGGTGGGCAGCGCGATCGACCAGAGGTTCAGCGCCTCGACCAGACCCGGCAGGATCGAGCGCGGCCAGAGCACCGCGGCCGTCGCCAGGGCGATGCCGAGCGCGAGCCCAAAGGCCAGCGCCAGGGCGGCGAGCCCGATGGTGGTCGGTGCGGCGGCCAGGATCAGCTCGGCCGCCGGACGATCGAAGCGCAGCGAATCGCCAAAATCCCCGACCAGCGCGCGCCCCGCCCAGATGCGCAGCTGCACCAACGCCCCGGCATCGAGGCCAAGATCGGCGCGCAGCGCGGCGATCGCCTCGTCGTCCAGATTGCCCTCCAGCGCCATGGCGTCCACCACATCGCCGGGCACGATGCGGATCAGCAGGAAGACCGTGACGGCGATGCCGGCCAGCAGCAGCGCCTGGCGCAGCAAGCCGAGCGCGGCGGGCAGCAGCGTGCTCATCGCCCGCCCTCCCGCAGCGGGTCGAGCGCGAGACGCAGCCGATCACCGGCCAGGGCGAAGCCCAGCGTGACCAGGCACAGCGCCAGCACCGGGGCCAGCACCGCATGGGGGGCTGATTCGGCGAAGCGCGCCGCGCCTGAGATCATCCGCCCCCAGCTCGGCGTCTCGGGCGAGACGCCGAGGCCGAAGAAGGACAGCACGCTTTCGGTGGTGATGGCGCGCGGCATGATGATGGCGGCCTGCGTCACCAGCGCGCCGGCGATGTTGGGCAGCACATGGCGCCAGAGCGTCGCCAGCCGCGGCGCGCCCATGACGCGGGCGGCGGCGACATAGCCCGCCGCCTGCTCGCGCCGCCACGCCGCGCGGGCGACCAGCGCCACATGCGGCGCAAAGGCCACGCCAAGGGCCAGGATCAGCGGCCAGATGCCGATGCCGAGCGCCACCATCAGCGTCAGCGCCAGCAGGATGGAGGGCATGGCGCGCACCATGTCGAAGGCGCCGAACACCAGGAAGGAAGGCCAGCGGCCCAGCGCCTCCGCCACCAGGCCAAGCCCGGCGCCGAGCAGCAGCGCCAGCGCCGTGGCCCCCGCCGCCACGGCCAGGGAAATGCGCGTGCCCGCCGCCAGCCGCGCCAGCACGTCGCGCCCCAGATGGTCGCGGCCCAGCCAGTGCAGCGCATCCGGCGGCGCGTTGCGCGCCGCCAGCTCCTGCGCCAGCGGGTCGTGCGGCACCAGGCTCGGCCCGAGCAGCGCGACCAGCAGCGCGCAGCCCAGGATCGCGAGGCCGAGCGTGACGCCGCCGACCCCGCCCGCGCGACGCGGCGCCGGCATCGCGCGGGCGAACATGCTCAGCCGCGCGCCGTGAGCGCGCCGAAGGCGAGCCCGCCATCCACCCGATGCTGGCCCCAGGTGAAGCCCGGCGCATAGCCGGTGACCTCGCGCCGGTTCACGATGGGCTCCGGCGCATGGCCGATGACCACGGTGTAGTAATTGTCGATCGCGCGCTGCCAGGCGGCCAGATACAGGCGGCGGCGCTCGTTCAGGTCCACGGCGGCGACGGCGCCGCGCACCAGCCGGTCGAACTCGGCATCGCGCGGGCCGCCCCACAGGCCGACATTCGGCCCATCCGACATCAGCCGCACGAAGCGCAGGAAGATGTCGGCGCGGGGGCCGGAGCCGAAGGGCGCCAGATCCCAATCATACTGGCCGAGCCGACGCTGCGCGCCGAGATCGTCCAGCGCCAGATGCTCCACCTGGAAGCCCAGCTTGCGCATGGCCTGGACCGCGATCTCCGAATAGGCGTTCTGCCAGGAGACGATGCGGCACGGGGTGGCGGCCGGGTTCACGCCCGCCTCGCGCAGCAGGGCGCGGGCGCGGTCCTCATTGGGGGCCGCGTGGGGGTCGGCATCGTGCATCGCCTTGTCCCAGAAGAACTGGCCAGGTGCCGCCATCTGGTTCGTGGTGACGCCCGCCTCGCCGGCGACGAAGCGCATGAAGGCCGGCTTGTCGAGCATGAAGGCCACCGCCTGGCGCACGCGGATGTCGTTGAAGGGCGCGCGGGGGCTGCGGTTGTTGAAGGACCAGAACCACCAGGTGGTGTCCTTCATGAACTGCACTTCGAGGTTCGGATCGGCGCGCACCGAGGCCAGCTTGTCATAGCCCACGCGCGCAATGTGCAGATCGCCCGCGCGCAGCGCCAGCGACAGGTCGGAATCGTCGCGCAGCGAGAAATCCACCGCCGCCGCGCGCGGCAGGCCCGGCTGCCAATACTGGTCGAAGGCCGGCGCGTTGAAGCTGACATTGGGCTGCCAGCGGCCGAAGCGGAACGGGCCGGTGCCGATCGGCAGGCGGATGGTCTGCGCCCAGCCCTCGCTCTCGGGCGCCACGATCCACAGTTCGGACAGCAGGTTGAGCAGCGGGCCGTAGGGTTCCTTCATGGTCATGACGAAGGTGCGCGCATCGGGCGCTTCCAGCGTATCGACCAGGCGCATCGGCGCCGAGAGCCAGCCGCCGCGGACCTGGTCGCGCACGCGCACGGCGTTGGCGCGCACATCCTCGGCCGTCAGCAGGCGGCCATTGTGGAAGCGAACGCCCTCGCGGATCTTGAATTCATAGCGCCGGCCATCGGGGCTGATCTCCCAGCTGGTCGCCAGGAAAGGCTTGACCGTACCGTCATCGGCGATCGAGGTCAGCGTCTCGACATAGACCTGCTGCACGGCGATCGAGCCGGTGTGGCGATGCGGGTCCGCCGTGTCGAGGCCGAGGAAGGCCACCCGCAGCGTGCCGGCGCGGGGCGCGGCCTGGGCGAGGGCCGGGCTGGGCAGCGCCAGCGCGGCGCCCCCCAGCAGCAGGTGGCGGCGCAGCAGGTTCAGCGGAACGTCATTCATCGTCATTCTCCCCTGTCGGTGTCTGGAGCGCCTTGCCGTCGCATCCATCGGCGGGCAGGCGGAGCTGCCGAAGGATGGTGGGGGCAAGGTCGATCGGGCTGCTGGGCGCGTGGCGCGCCGCCCCGGCGGCGAAGCCCGGGCCCTCGATCATCAGGAAGGGCATCTGCTCCGCCTCGCCGAGGCCGCCATGCTGGCCGCAGCCCAGCCGGTCCGGCTTGGCCCCGGCGGGCCTGGCGGCGAAGGCGCGGCCGGGCACACCGAATTCATTGGTGCCGGCGTCGGTCGCCATGGCGATCGCGGCGAGAAGGTGGTCGCGCGGCGCGTGCCCGATTTCCGCAAGCCCTGCGCCGCTGAACACCCGGCCGGCCCAGGGCTGGGCTGCCAGGAATTCCAGCACCGCATCGGCCTGATCCGCGCGATCCGGATGCAGATAGACCAGCGCCCCCGTGCCATTCGCGACCGAGAGCAGCCCCGCATCCGCCGCATCACGCTTCAGCCCGGCGGCCACCAATTCCGCCTCGATATCCACCACCGCGTGAACCGTCTGGTGGCCATGGTCGGAGCAGGCGATCAGCAGGATGTCCTCGCCCGCCATGCGCCGCGCCTGCACCGCCGCGCGCACCTCGGCGAAGCGCGCATCGGCGGCGGCGATGGCGGCCATGGCGCGCGGCGCGCCGAGCGGCACGGCATGCTGCGTTGAATCCGGCTCGCCCAGCCAAAGCAGGGCCAGCGCGGCCTCGCGCCCTGCCACGGCGCGCGTCAGGAAGGCGTCGGTCAGTCGCGCATCGCCCGCGGCATCAAGCGTGACATCAGCCACCGCTTCCGCGCCGTCCAGCAGCCGCAGCCCCGGGCCATGCGCCCAGGCGCGGTGCAGCACCCAGCCATGGCCATCCGGGTCATGCGCGCGGGCCGCGCCGGGCGAGACGTTGGAGAAGATCATCGCCTCCCGCCCCGCGCGGGCGAGCCGCTCGGCCAGCGTCGGCGCTTCCAGCGTGCGGCCGCGGATGCGGCGCAGATCATCCATGAAGTCGGGCCGGCCGACATCGTGGGTGACCAGCCGGCCATCCTCCATCAGCGCCACGCTATTGCCCGCCAGGCCATGGCGCGCCGGCAGGCAGCCGGTGGCGTAGCAGGCCGAGACGACACGGGTGGCGGAGGGAAAGACCGAGCGATGGGCCGCGAAGCGCGTGGCGGCCGCGGCGAAGGCGGACAGCGCCGGGGTGGCCTCGGGCCCGAGCATGTCGCGGCGCAGCCCGTCCAGCACGACAATGATGGCGCGGCGCGTCATGGGGAAGCGGTCCCGTTCAGCGCGGCGTCGATCAGGTCGTAGTTGCGCGGCGTGGGATGCGCCGCCTGCCAGGCGGGATCGACCGGGCGGGACAGCAGGAAGGGCACCGCGCTTTCGAACAGCCCGCCATGCGAGCGCAGCCGCTCGCCCGCCAGTTGGCTGAGATCATGCTCGGCCGCGCGCGCGCCAAGCGCCACGCCGCGCGCGCCGAGCACCGCGACATCGCCCTCCATCTCGGGCACCAGATCGTAGCGGTCGCAGGCCTGCGCGCCGGTCATCGCCTGGTGGATTCCCGGTGTCGCCCGCAGGCAGGCGATCACCTGCTCGGCGGTCGGGCCGCCCGCGCCGAGATAGACGCGCACGAAGCCGCCGAGCGCCCCGTGATGGCGCACGAAGGGATCGGTGATCGGGCAGATCACGCGCGCCGCGCCGGCGCCGAAGCGCGCTTCCAGCACATCGCCGACGAAGACGATGTTGGGGCTGCCATCGGGATGGGCCATGTCCGTCATGCCATGGTCGGCCGTCGCGGCGACCAGCGCGCCTGCCGCCATCAGCGCGCCGACGCGCTGGTCCACGGCGCGCAGGAAGGCGCGTGCCTCCGGCGCCTCGGGCGCATGGCGGTGCTGCACATAGTCGGACAGCGACAGGTAGAGGAATCGGGCGCGCCCGGCCCGCAGCAGGGCAAGCCCGGCATCCAGCACGAAAAGCGACAGCTCGGCCGAATATTGCCCCGGCACCGGCGCGCCCACCAGGCCCGGCAGCTCGTCCACGCCATGGGTGTCGGCCCGCGCCTCGCCCGCGCGCTCCGCCGAGACGGCGATGCCCTGCGCGCCGATCGGCAGGCCCTTCGCCAGGGCACGGCGCAGCTTGTCCTTCGCGGTGACGATCGCGACGGGCACGCCGGCATCGGCCAGCGCGGCCAGGATGGTGGGTGCGCGCAGCTCGGCATCGCCGGTGACCATCACCGTCTCGCCGGTCGCGCGGTCCAGATAGGTATTGCCCGACACGCCATGCACCGAAGGCGGCACGCCGGTGACCAGGGAGAAATTGTTCGGATTGGTGAAGCTCGGCATCGCCGAGACCGCCTCGGCGTGAAACCCGAGGGCGATGCAGCGCTCGATGGCGGGCAATTCGCCGGCAGCGAGGGAGAAGGCCAGGTAGGCCGGGTCCCACCCATCCAGGCAGATGATGGCGACGGCGCCGGCGGGAAGCCGATAGCGGCGCCCATTCACCAGAACATCGCGGTCCTGTGACATTGCTTCCGCCTGCATTCGGCCTGCCGCCCTTCCGGAACCCCGGTCCGCCGCCGTATATGCAGCAGGCGGGCGGCGTGGTCGAATGACGAATATTCGTCGGGGATACGCCGTTATTTCGTGCTGACATGTGAATGTCACGATTTATTCGCGGATTCATCACGATGACACGCTGCCCACGCCTGCGCCCACCGCTGCGCATGATCGAGACCTTCGAGGCCGCGGCGCGTCTGGGCTCGCGCAGCGCTGCCGCGGCCGAGCTGAACGTCACGCCAGGCGCCGTCAGCAAGCAGTTGCGCGCGCTGGAGCAATGGCTGGGCCTGAAGCTGTTTGCTGAGGATGGGCGCGACATCACGCTGAACCAGGCTGGGCGTGCGCTGGCGCAATCCGTCACCGCCGGCATGGCGCAGATCGGCGACGGGCTGGCCGCGCTGCGCCCGCCACCGGATGAGCGCGCGCAACTCAGCGTGCTGGCGCCGGCGACCTTCGCGATGAAGTGGCTGATTCCGCGCCTGCATCGTCTGGAGCGCGTCGCGCCGCTGTTGCAGGTGACGCTGCGGCAGACCAACACCCATGATGATTGGCTGAAGCTGCCGCACCATGTGGCGATCCGTCGGGACGGCTTCCTGCCCCCCGGCTATGAGGCACAGCCGCTGCTGCGGGAGAGTCTGACCGCCTTCGTCGCCCCAGCCCTGGCCCGGGCTGCCCTGGCGCCGGATCGGCTGCCGCTGCTCGAAAGCGGCACGCGATCGGGCGATCTGGAGCGCTGGCTGGTCGCGGCCTCGGTGCGGCGGCTCGGCCAGCCCTGCCGGCGCTTCGCGCATTTCTACATCGCCTATGAGGCCGCGCTGGCGGGGGAGGGGCTGATCGTGGCGCCGACCCTGCTGGCATCGGCCGATGTCGCGGCGGGGCGCCTGGTGGCGCCCTGGCCGGATGTCACGGTGCCGGGCGCGCTCTACAGCATCGTCATGCCGGCGACGGCGGCCATGCGACAGCTCGCGGCGCCCTTCCTGGACTGGCTCTATCCCGAGATCGAGGCCGTGGCGGTCGAACCGGCCTGACGGATCCGGGGCCGCGCCCACGATGTCACACCCCGGTCATGGAACCGTCATCGGACTTTCCGCGCCGGCGGTCGATCCTGCCGCGACGCCGTGAGCAGCCAACCGGCAAAGGACATCCCGATGCGCGCCCTCCGCCCCCTTCTCCTCGTTGCCGCCCTGCTGCTGGGCCTTGCCGCCAGCCCGGCCTTGGCGCGCGAACTGGTGATCTACAACGCCTCCGACAGCGTCAACACGCCGCTGCTGGCCGCCTTCCGCCAGGCGCATCCCGATATCCGCGTCACCTTCGTCTCCGGCTCCACCGGCCCGATCACCGAGCGCGCCATCGCCGAGCGCCAGCGCCCGCAGGCGGACGTGGTGTATCTGGTGAACAACCTGGCGCTCGAGCAGCTCAAGACCGCCGGCGTCTTCGAACCCTATCGGCCGCGCGGCGCCACCCTGGCGCCGCAGTTCCGCGAACCGGATGATTTCTACACGCTGCACTTCGCCACCACCATGTGCATGGTGGTGAACACCCAGCGCCTGGCCGAGCGCCGCCTGCCCATGCCGGTGGCGTGGGAGGATCTGGTGCGGCCGGTCTATCGCGGTGAGATCTCGCTGCCCTCGCCGCTGCGCTCGGGCACCGGGGTCGCCATCCTGACCACCTTCGTCGATGCCTTCGGCTGGAACTTCGTCGAGAATCTGCACCAGAATGTGCGCAGCTATTCCGATGGCGGCTCGGGCGGGGCGCAGCTGGCGGCGCGCGGCGAACTGGCGATCGGCCTCTCCTTCGACACCACCTGCCACGCGCAGAAGGCGCAGGGCCGGCCGGTGGAGATCGTCTATGGCCGCATCACGCCGAATGTGATGGAGGGCGGCGGGCTGGTGGCCGGCGCGCGCAACCGTGCCGAGGCGCAGCTGTTCCTGGACTTCATGGCCAGCGAGGCGGCCGCGCGCGTGCTGACCAACCTGGTCGGCGCCACCGCCGTGCCGGGCTTCGGCCTGGTCGACCTGAACAGCATCACGCTGTGGCAGATGCGCCGCCCGGTGGACCTTGCCGCCTTCCGCCGCACCTTCACCGAGCGGTTCCAGCGCTGAGCACCGCCCCGCCGCGGCTGCTGCTGAAGGGCGTCCACAAGGCGTTCGGCAAGGCCCGCGCGGTGGATGGCGTCGACCTGTCCATCGCGCCCGGCGAATTCGTCACGCTGCTCGGCGCGTCCGGCTGCGGCAAGACCACGCTGCTGCGCATCGCCGCGGGCTTCACCGCCCCCGATGCGGGGCGCGTGGCGATCGACGGCGCCGACGCCACGAACCAGCCGCCGGCGGCGCGCGGCATGGGCTTCGTCTTCCAATCCTATGCGCTGTTCCCGACCAAGAGCGCGGCCGAGAATATCGGCTTCGCGCTGCGCGTCGCCGGCCGCTCCCGCGCCGAGATCGCGGCCCGCGTGCGCGAAGTGGCGGCGATGGTCGCCATCCTGCCGCTGCTGGACCGCTATCCGCATGAATTGTCGGGCGGCCAGCAGCAGCGCGTGGCGCTGGCCCGCGCCATCGCGCCCGCGCCGCGAATGCTGCTGCTGGACGAGCCGCTCGCCGCGCTGGATGCGCGCATCCGCCACCGGCTGCGCGACGAGATCCGCGCGCTGACCGACCGGCTCGGCATGACATCGCTCTACGTCACGCACGACCAGGAGGAAGCGCTGGCGATCTCCGACCGGGTGGTGGTGATGCGCGACGGGCGGATCGAGCAGGCGGCCGCGCCGGCCGATCTCTATCTGCGCCCGGCCACCCGCTTCGTCGCCGAGTTCGTGGGCCAGGCCACGCTGCTGGAAGCGCGGACCGTGGCCGGCGTGCCATGGGCGCTCGGCATCGCCTGGCCGGCCGAGCCGGGGCTGGCCGATGGCCCCTGCCTGATGGTGCTGCGGCCCGAGGATCTGGCCGCCGACCCGGATGGCCCGCTCCGCGGCACGGTCGAGAGCATCCGCTTCCTGGGTGCGATGCTGCGCGTGGGCCTGGTGCTGGGCTGCGGCACCCGCATCGCCGCCGACCTGCCCGCCCGGCACGGGCGCCCCGCCCCGGGCGACACGCTGGCCTTGCGCCCGATCGCCGCACCCGCGCTGGTGCCCCGTTGAGCTGGCGCCGCCATCTGCCGGGCTGGCTGCTGGCGGCGCTGGTGGCCACGCCGGTGCTGCTGTTCATCCTCTGGCCGATCGCCGCCGTGCTGGCGCGCGGCTTCGTCGTCGCCGGTCCGATGCCGGAATGGCGCCTGCTGGCGACCACGCAACAGGCGCTGGCGCTGCTGCCGGAAGACCGGCGGGACGCCGCGCTGGCGCGCTGGTCCGTGCCGCGCAACGCGCAGGAGGAGGTGGAGGCGCTGGCCACCGGCTTTCGCCTGGCCGGCATCACGCCGCCCTGGGACCTGGCCGCCCCCTTCGAGGCGCAGCGCGCGGCCGCCGCGCTCGCCCGCGCGGCCCTGCCGCCAGAGGCTGAGGCGCGGCTGGCGGCGCTGCTGCCGCTGGCCGCGGTGATGCGCCACCGGCGCGTGGCGCTGGCCTTCCAGGTGCGCGACCAGCTCTCCCCCGAGGCCTTCGAGGCGCTGCGCACCGGCGAGGAATGGCGCATCGGCCTCGACCATTACCTGGCACCCTTCGACGACCCGCATCTGCGCCGTGCCGCGCTGAACAGCCTGGGCTTCGCGCTGTTCGCCTGCCTCCTCACCACGCCCATCGCCTTCGCCCTGGCCTTCGCCGTCAATCGCGGCGGCGTCGGCTGGCCGGGCCTGCTGCGCGCCGTCACGCTGCTGCCGCTGGTGGCCCCCCCGGTGCTGGTGGCCAGCGCCATCATCATGCTGTTCGGCCGCCGCGGCCTGGTGACCGACACGCTGCTGGAGAAGGGGCTCGGCCTGATCGACGCGGACGAGACCAACATCTACGGCGTCGCCGGCGTGCTGCTGGCGCAGGTGCTTTCCTTCGTGCCCGCCGCCTTCATCGTGCTGGACAATACGCTGCGCCGGCAGGATGGGCGCGTCGAGGAAGCGGCCGGCATCCTCGGCGCCTCGCGCGCCCGCACCTTCCGGGAGGTGACGCTGCCGCTGGCCGTGCCCGGGCTGAAGCGCGCCCTGGTGCTGGTGTTCATCCTGAGCCTGACGGATTTCGGCAACCCGCTGCTGCTGGCCGGGCGCGACGTGCCGGTGATTGCCGCGATCATCTATGATGAGATGACGGCCTTCCGGAACACCAGCCTGGCCTCGGCGCTGTGCGTGCTGCTGCTGGCGCCGGGCCTGCTGCTGCACCTGGTGCTGGAGCGCATCGGGCGCCGCAAGCGCTTCGATACCGGCAGCGGCAGCGCGCCCGAGGCCGCCCTGCCGCGCGGCTGGCGGAGGGGCCTGGCGGGGCTGGCGCTGCTCGTCGGCGGCGCCATCCTCGCCGTCTATGCGACCGTGATCGCCGGCGCCTTCACCGTGGAATGGGGCATCGCCTGGCGGCCCACCCTCGAACACTTCGCCGCCGCCGGCACCGGCTATGGCAGCAGCGAGCGTGGCGTCGCCGTGGTGTGGGACAGCCTTTGGGTCGCTGGCCTGGCCGCGCCGCTGGGCGGCGCGCTGGGCGTGGCGCTGGCCTTCGTGATCGAGCGCATCCGCCCGCCGGGGCGCGAGGCGTTGGCCTTCCTCGCACTTCTGCCGGCGGTGCTGCCCGGGCTGATCTTCGGCATCGGCTACATCCTGGCCTTCAACCTGCCCTTCGGGCTGGAATCGCTCGCGCTGACCGGCACCGGCGCGGTGCTGGTGCTGAACATCCTGTTCGGCAACATGTTCGTGGCCGTGCTGGCGGCGCGGGCCAGCCTGGCCCGCATGGACCCGGCCATCGAGGAAGCGGCCGAGGGGCTGGGTGCGGGCTTGGCGCGGCGCCTCGTGGAGGTCACGCTGCCGCTGCTGCGCGGCGCGCTGCTGCTCGGCATGCTGTATGTGTTCGTCGATGGCATGACCACGCTCTCCTCGGTGATCTTCCTGGTGAGCGGCGACCATAAGCTGGCCTCGGTCGCCATCTTCAACCATGCCGGCAGCGGCGATTTCGGCCAGGCCGCGGCGAAAAGCGTGGTGATCCTGGCCGCCGCCGGGGTGGCGATGGCGGCGATCTGGCGGCTGGAACAAGGCGGCGGGCGCCGCCTCATGGGGCTTCGATGACCGATCTGGTGGCGCGCGATGCCGAGGCCTTTTTCCACCAGCGCGGCTCCTCGCCCTGCCTGGCCGCGCTGCGTGCTGTCGGCGGCTGCTGGATCGAGGATGCGGAGGGCCACCGCATGCTCGATTTCCACGGCAACACCGTGCACCATGTCGGGCATGCGCATCCGCGGCTGATCGCGGCCCTCCAGGCGCAGTTGCTGGAACTGCCCTTCTGCCCGCGCCGGCACACCAATGCGCCGGCGGTGGAGCTGGCGGAGGCGCTGCTGGCGCGCTGGCCGGGTCCGCGCGCGCGCGTGCTGTTCGCCACCGGCGGGTCGGACGCGATGGAGATCGCGCTCAAGCTGGCCCGCGTCGCGACCGGCAGGCATGAAACCATTTCGCTGGAAGGCAGCTATCACGGCGATGGCCTCGGCGCGCTCGGCCTGGGTTCGGCGCGGCACGATCCGCGGCTCGGCCCGCTGCTGCCCGGGCGCCACCATGTGACGCCCTATTGGCTGGATGCGGACCGCATGCTGGCCGAGATGCGCGCTGCCTTCGCAGCCAGCTGCACCGGCATCGCGGCGGTGGTGGCCGAGCCCATGCGCTCCAACTGCCATGTCCCGCCGCCCGGCCTCTGGCAAGCGGTGCGGGCCATGTGCGATGCCGAGGGTGCGAAGCTGATCTTCGACGAGATCCCCTCGGGCCTCGGCAAGACCGGGCGCTTCTTCGCCTTCGAGCATTTCGGCGCGCTGCCGGATGCGGTGGTGCTGGGCAAGGCGCTGGGCGGGGGCATCGTGCCGATCGCCGCCGTGATCGCCGATGCGCGCATGAACGTGGCGCCGGAGCTCAACCTCGGCCACTACACGCATGAGAAGAACCCGCTGACCTGCCGTGCCGCGGTGGAGACGCTGCGCATCATCACCGATGAGGGGCTGGTGGCGCGCGCCGCGCACATGGGGGCCGCGCTCAGCGACGCCGTGCAGGCCGCCACGGGCCAGGTGCCGCGCGGGCTCGGCTTGCTGCGCGCCCTGCCATTGCCGAACGCCTGGGCCGGCCGGGCGGAGGAGATGGTGGCGCGGCTGCGGCCGCTCGGCTTCTCCTGCACCGCCAAGGGGCACGATGCGATCGGCCTGTCGCCACCCCTGGTCATCGACGAGGCGGAGATCGTGCTGGCGGCCGGGATGCTGCGGCAGGCCCTGGCGGGCTGACCACGCCGGCCGCTCTGTCACGAAAGAACCACCGATCCCCCGCTGGCCGGGCAGCCTGGCATGATCTACCCGACCTCGGCGGGGGCTTGTCTTCAGGATGCCCGCCCGGCGCAATGGCAGGGAGTATGGCCGCATGAGCATGATCCTGGCCAATGCCCGCATCGTGCTGCGCGATGAGGTGGTGCAGGGCAGCGTTGTGCTGCGCGAAGGCCGCATCGCCGAGATCGCCACCGGCCGCGCCGTGCCGCCGGGTGCCGAGGATCTGGAAGGCGCGCTGCTGATCGCGGGCCTGATCGACCTGCACACCGACCATGTGGAAAAGCACATGGTGCCCCGCTCCGGCACGGTGTGGGACGCGACTTCGGCCGTGATGGCGCATGATGCGCAGGTGATCGGCGCCGGCATCACCACCGTCTTCGATTGCCTGGCGCTGGTCGGCCAGAAGAACGGCGTGGATCGCGGCGCGATCCTGGCGCCCTTGCTGGCCGGGCTGGCCGAGGCGCGGCGCATCGGCGCGCTGCGCGCCGAGCATCTGGTGCATCTGCGCTGCGAACTGACCGAGCCCGACATCGTGGCGCGGCTGGAGCAGCATGGCGACGACCCGGCGGTGCGCATCGTCTCGGTGATGGATCACAGCCCGGGCGACCGGCAATTCCCCGACCCTGCCGTCTGGCTGGCGCGCCACATGGCGTCCAGCGGGCTGAGCGAGGCCGAGGCGCTGGCGCTGCGCGACCGGCGGCTGGCGGCCCAAGCCACGCACATGGTGGCGAACCGCGCGCGGATCGCCGGCTTCGCCGCCGCGCGTGGCATCGTGGTGGCCAGCCATGATGATGGCACGCCCGCCCATGTGGCCGAGGCGCTGGAGGCCGGCTGCCGGATCGCCGAATTCCCCACCACGCGCATCGCCGCCGCAGCGGCGCGCGCGGCCGGGCTGGCCGTGCTGATGGGCGCGCCCAACCTGGTGCGCGGGGGCTCGCATGTCGGCAACCTCTCGGCGGCGGATTGCGCGGCGGCCGGGCTGCTGGATGTGCTGGCCTCGGACTATGTGCCGGCCAGCCTGCTGCCGGCGGCGCTGTTGCTGACCGAGGCGCCGATCGGCCTCGATCTGCCCGCCGCCATCGCCACGGTCACCGCCCGGCCGGCGGCGGCGCTCGGCCTGCATGATCGCGGCGAGATCGCCGCGGGGCGCCGCGCCGACCTGGTCGAGGTGATGCTGACCCCGCGGCCGGTGATCCGCCGCGTCTGGTGCGCGGGCCGGCGCGTGCATTGAGGCCCTGGCCGCCGTGCCGGCTTGCCGGCGGCACATTGCACAACGCAGCCCGCAATCGACTGGAGGCGAGGTCGGCGCGCGAGATCCGCCTGTGGACACGGCAGGGTATGCGACATGGCGCCGGGATGTCGTGACCCGCGCGCAACGCCGCAGGCTCTTGCCGCGGCGGTCATCCAAGCGTCGGACAATGGTCATCCAGGCATCACCGACGAGAGCTAGGGGACAGGCCGGACACGAGCGGGGCCGCCATGACCGTCACTCCCTTCACGACCATCGGACGCCGCGCCACGCTCGGCGCCGGCCTTGCAACCCTGGCCGCGCCGGCGCTCGCCCAGGCGCGCACCGAGATCAGCTTCTGGCATTACCAGACAGCGAACGTCCCTGCGCTGCGCGAGGTGCTCGCAGGGTTCCATGAGGCGCATCCGGAAGTCCGTGTCACCGACGTTCCCAAGGATGTCGGCACGATCGCCACCGAGGTGCAGGCTGCCGCACTCGCGCGTCGGCCGCCCGATGTCGGGCAGATCCTCGCGCGGCTGACGGTGGGGCTGGTGCGCAATGCCGGCGCCGTGCCGCTCGATTCCGGCGAGGATCGCGGCGCCTTCCTCAACAACGTGCTGCCGCGCTTCCGCGAGGTCGGCATCCTCGACGGCAAGCCCTATGCCGTGCCGCACTCCTTCGGCACGCCGCTGATCTATTGGAACAAGGCAATCTTCGCCGCGGCCGGGCTGGATCCTGACCGCGCGCCGGCGAATTGGGACGAGGTCGTGGCCATGGGGCTGCAGATCCGCGAGCGAACGGGGCGCTTCGCCCTGTTCATCTCGCAGGCCGGCCGCGATGTGGCGCAGCAGCAGATGATGGTCAATGCCGGCGCGACCATGCTTTCGCCGGACCTCACGCGCGCCACCTTCGCGACACCGGGCGCGATTGCCGCCATGCAGCTGTGGCAGGACATGGCGGTGACGCACCGCATCCATTCGACCCTGTCGGAGCGTGAGCAGACCACGCTTTGGCTCAGCGGTCAGATCGGCATGTTCCAGGGCTCGGTCGCAAGCTTCCAAGGCTTCCTGCGCGACACCGCGGGCCGCTTCGAATTTGGCGTCGGCCATTACCCGCTGTGGAAGGACCAGCCGCGCCGCGTGCCCAATAGCGGCTCGGCGCTGATGATCTTCTCGCAGAATCCCCAGCGCCGCGCGGCGGCCTTCAAGCTGCTTGCGTATCTGATGCGGCCCGAGGTCACCAGCCGCTGGTCCTGGACCTCCGGCTACCTGCCCTTGGCGCCCAATCCCCTGGCCGATGCGAGCCTGCGCGACTACCTCGAGCGGGAGCCGCGCTGGCGCGTTCCCGTGGCCCAGATGCAGGACACGGTGATCACCGCGCGCTGGCCCGGCAACCGCGTGGTCGAGATCCAAATCGTGCTGGAGAACATGGTGCAGGCGTTGATGCAGGGCACCGGCCCCGCCGCCACGCTGGTTCCCCGCGCCGAGGCCGAAGTCACACGCATCATCGCCGAGAGCCGGTGAGCGCGAGCCTGGCGCTGCCTGGCGCGGCCGCGGTGGCGCGCCCACGCGCCGGGCGCCGCGCGCGGCACCTGCTGCCCTGGCTGCTGCTCTCGCCGTTGCTGCTCTCGCTCGCCGCCTTCACCTACTGGCCGCTGCTGCACACGATCTATCTGAGCGTCGTCGATGTCCGGCTTTTCCAGCCGGATCGCTTCGTGGGCCTCGACAATTTCACAGGCCTGTTCAGAAGCCCCTCCTTCGCCGCTGCCAGCTGGAACACGGTGATCTACATCGCCCTGTCGCTGCCGCTGAAGGTGCTGTTGCCGATCCCAATCGCCGTCTTCGTCTGGTGTGCCGGGGCGCGCATGGCGTCACTGCACCGTTCGATCCTGTTCGTGCCGACGCTGCTGTCCTTTGTGGTTGTCGCGATCGTCTGGATCTGGATGCTCAATCCCGTGATGGGCATGGTGCAGTCGGGGCTGCGCCCGCTCGGCCTGCAGATGCCGCCCCTGCTGTCCGACGCGGCGACCGCGATCTACGCCATCATCGGCATCTCCGCCTGGAAGGTGATCGGCTTCAATGCGCTGCTGTATCTGGCGGGCCTTGCTTCCATCCCGCGCGAGCTGATCGAATCGATGCGTCTGGATGGCGCGAGCGACTGGCGCATCACGCGGAGCCTGCTGCTGCCGCTGCTCTCGCCCACCATCTACTTCGTGGCGATCACGTCGGTGCTGTTCACCGTGCAGCAGGTCTTCACCCCGATCAACATCATGACCGGCGGCGGTCCTTCCAACGCCACCACCAACCTGTTCTACCTGGCCTATGAGATGGCCTTCGAGAGTTTCAACATCGGCTTCGCCTCGGCCACCGCGCTGCTGCTGTTCGTGGGTCTTGGCGCGCTGGCGGCGCTGAAGGCATGGCTGCTCGGCCGGCGGGTGCATTATGCGTAGCGTCGCCCCGTTGACGCTGACGCCAGCCTGGCGTGCCATCGGCAACATCCTGCTGTTCGTCGCCTCGCTGTCCATCGTGGTGCCGCTGCTGCTGGTGATCGCCACCAGCCTGAAGCCACCCATTGAAATCCATGGTGGACTGCCCTGGCCGCAATCGCCGACCGCGGGCAATTATGTCGAGGTCTTCGACAAGATTCCACTTGGCCTCTACTTCTGGAACAGCGCGGCGACGACCGCGCTGCGGGTGGGGGGCCAGCTGTTCATCGCGCTGCTGGCCGCCTATGCCTTCGCGCGTTTCGAGTTCCGCGGCCGTGACGTGCTGTTCGCGCTCACGCTGGGCGCGATGATGCTGCCGCACAGCCTGACCTTCCTGCCGACCTATCTGATGATTTCCTGGCTCGGCTGGTTCGACAGTTGGTGGGGCTTGATCGTGCCGAACCTGGCCGCGCCGGTGGGTGTGTTCCTGCTGCGCCAGCACATGCTGGCCTTCCCGCGCGACCTGCTGGACTCCGCGGCGATCGACGGCGCGGGCCCGTGGCGCGCCCTGTGGCTGGTGATCCTGCCCAACATCCAGCCGGCCCTGGCGGCCATCGCCATCCTGCTGTTCATCGATTGCTGGAACGAATATTTCTGGCCGCTGGTCATCACCGAGAGCGAGCACGCGATGACGGTGCAGATCGGCATCCGCCGCTTCCTCGACGCCGAACGCGGCGACGATCTTGGCCCGCTCATGGCCGGGGTGGTGCTGGTCAGCCTGCCCGCCATGGCGGTGTTCCTGTGGTTCCAGCGGCGCATCCTGGAAACCTTCGTCAGCGCCGGCCTGAAAGGCTGAGCTGCCACTCATGAGCCTTCGTATCACCCGGCTTTCCGCCCCGCATCCCTCAGCCTCGCGGCCCTTCCACCAGGATGATTGGGAATAGGTGCTGGAGGTTGTCGCCGCCGATCCGCCGGACCTGATCGTGGTCACCGGCGATGTCATGCTCGCCGACCCCGATGCGGAGGATGACCAACGGTTCGCGTGCACCCAGCTCGGGCGACTGCCCGCCCCTTGGCGCGTCCTGCCCGGCAATCACGATATTGGCGACAATCTGGTTTCCGGCGGCATGGCCAAGCCTCGAAGCGCGGCTGCTGCCGCCGGTGGGCATGCCGTCTTGGTCGCCTCAATCCGCTGCCAGCTTGCCGCCCCGGGCGTAGATTTCTTCGAGCCGTTTCTGCGGAAACAGCACCATCGGCAGCGGCGCGCGATAGGGATTGACGTCATGCGCGTGCAGAACGACCTGCTCCTCGGTGATCAGCATGATGCCGACATTCACACTGTCGCTGTAGCGCGCGCCGGCGCCCGCCATGCCGGTCAAGTGCAAGCCGGTATTGTAGGTGGTCGAGCCGAGGTTGCCGAAGGCGGTGCCGCGCCAGGTCCCGCCGCAGATCCGGTGTGTATGGCCGGCGGCGATGTGGCGCACCTGGCCGTGCCGGGCGATCATCGCGGCAAGGGCGTCACCATCCTTGAACTTCAGCTGATCGACCTTGGCGCCGATGTCGAAGGGCGGATGGTGCATGAACAGATAGACCGGCCTGCCCGCCGCTTCGTCCAGCCGCGCGGCGAGCCAGGCCTGGCGCGTGGCGCAGAGATGCCCGGTGACGTGGCCGGTCTCGGCGGTGTCCAGGAAGATCAGGCGGCCCATGGGCGTGTCGCGCACAGCCTGCACGAAGCCATCGGCATCGGTCTCGGCTTCGGGCGTCTGGGCCAGGTAGGTCGCGCGGTCATCGTGGTTGCCGAGCAACGTGATGACCGGCGCGCGGACCGCAGCGATCATGCTGCGCAGGCTGCGATAGGCATCGGCCTCGGCATGGTCGGCCAGATCGCCGAGCAGCACGCAGAAGGCGGCATCCGCATGGTTCCTGGCCAGGTCGTCGAACGCCCATTGCAGACGTTGCGCGCTGTCCATTCCCTTCGAGGTCGCACCCGGCGCCACCAGATGGATAGCCGAGATGATGTAGATCTTCACGTCGCCAACCCCCATCGAGCACGGCGTGGCTACGCGCTGTTGATGACGGGCCGATCTTGGTTCTATTGATATGTGATGACAGTCACGAGCATTCTGTTTGTTGTTGCTCCGAAAGCTCGATGAATCGGGCAGGCATCCGCGAAGCCGGGTCGGCTCGCCGTGCCGTCAACGCGACGGCCTGATGCAAGGACAGAATGACCCGGATCGTCGCGCATCAGCCGATTGGCGCGTGCAGCGTGCCGCAGCGCTGAGCCGCAGCCCTGGGCGGGACGTATCGCGCCCTCAGCCGCCCAGCCGCGCCGTGATCGCGCTGGCGCAGCGGAGCAGCGCGGACTGGATCTCGGCCTCGCGTGCGGCCGGGGTGCCCTCCAGATAGGGGATGCTCAGCGCCGCCACACAGGCGCCGTCGGGCCCGAAGACGGGTGCCGCGCGGGCGCGGATGCCGGGCGCGAACTCGCCAGCATCCTCTGCATGGCCCGCCGCGCGGATCGCGTCCAGGGCGTCGCGCAGCGCGGCGCGGCCGGTGATCGTCGCCGGGGTGAGTCGTGACAGGGGGGCGGCGAGAAGCCGCTCGCGCAGCGCGTCCGGGCCGAAGGCGGCCAGGATCTTGCTCGCGGCGCCGGCATGCAGCGGGAAGCGCCGGCCGACCTGCGTGGTGACCGCATAGGTCTCCGGGCTTTCGGCCACGGCGACAACCACCGCTGCATCGCCATCCAGCACCGAGAGCTTCACCGAGCAGCGCAGCGCGTGGGCCAACTCATCGATCAGCGGCCGCGCGAGCGCCACGAGGTCGAACCCAGCGGGCACCGCGCGCGCCAGGCGCAGCAGCTGCGGGCCCAGCCGATAGGCCGTGTCGGCGCCGCGCACGACCAGGCCCCGCGCCTCGAGCGAATTCAACACGCGATAGACCGTGGAGCGCGGAACGCCGAGTCCTTCCGCCAATTCGCGGATCACCGCCGGCCCGGCCGCCAGCGCCTCCAGCACGTCCACCGCCCGGTCGATCGCCGGGATTCGGTGCGCCAGGGCGGGTGCAGGCCCGGATCCGCCCGCGGTCGTGATCGCCCGCGCCGCCAGTGCCATGGGCTTCCTTGACCTCGCAGCCATTGACCGCGGCCTCCCGATCTGCTGGACTAGTCAAATAATAACGATCAATTCAGATAATAACTGATGTAGCCGGATCCGGCAAGAGGGAGAACCAACCATGATCCGTCGTCGCAGCCTTGGCGCCGCACTCGCCGCCGTTCCGCTGGCCTCCGCCCGCGCCCAGCCAGCCTGGCCGACGCGGCCCATCACCTTTCTCAACGGCTTCGCCACCGGCAGCACGATCGACGCCGTTGCCCGCAGCGTGGGGCGCGGCCTCGAGGCCCGGCTCGGCCAGCCCGTGGTGGTGGACAGCCGCCCCGGCGCCTCGGGCAACGTCGCGGTGCAGACGATGCTTCGCGCCCCGGCCGACGGCTACACGATCGGCCTCGCGCCGATCACGCTCGGGACCAATCCGCACCTGATCAGTGTCGGCTACGACCCGCAGGCCGACATCCAACTGGTCGCGCGGATGAGCGCGGTGCCGGTGGTGCTCGCCGTCGCCGCCGCTACCGGCCTCCGCACGCTGGCCGACCTCGTCGCCTTCGCGAAGCAGAGCCCGGAGCGGCTGACGCTCGGCCATGGCGGCGTCGGCGCCTCGGGCTTTCTGGCCGCGCATCTTTTCGCGCGCATTGCGGGCTTCGTGCCGCTGATGGTGCCCTTCACCGGCACCGCGCCGGTCTACCAGGCGATGCTGGCCGGCGCGGTGCACGGCACCTTCACGCCGGTGGATGGCGTGCTGCCGGGCCAGGTCGCGGCCGGGACCATGCGCGTGCTCGCGGTGATGCAGGAAACCCGCATCGCCGCCTTCCCCGATGTGCCCACCACGCGCGAGCAGGGCTTCGGGCCGGAGGTCGATTTCCGCTCCTGGCACGGCGTGATGGTGCGCCCCGCAACCCCGGCCGCGGTGAAGGCGCGCCTGTTCGAGGCGGTGACCGCCGCCGTCGCCATGCCGGAGGTGCGCGAGGGCCTGCAGCGTGCCGGCGTCGAGCCCGCGCCCTCGGCCAGCATGGCGGAAGCGCAGGACTTCTACCTCGGCGAGCTTGCACGCTGGGGCGCGCTGATCCGCGCCCTCGGCATCCGCCCGCAATAGGGGCGCGCCGCATGGAGCTCACCATGCTCCTGCCGCCGCATCCCAATCGCAGCTGGGCGCTGGCGCGGCAGATGGGGATCACGGCGGCGATCTCGAAATGCGCGCCGGAGCTGACCGGCGACGCGCCGCCCTGGCAGCCCGGCGTGCTGGCCCGCGTGCGCGACCGCTTCGCGGAAGCCGGCATGCGCCTGATCGGGCTGGAGGGCGACCAGTTCGACCTCTCTCGCGTCAAGCTCGGCCTGCCCGGCGCCGAGGAGGACATTGGACGCTACTGCACGATGCTGGAGGAGGCCGGGCGGCTCGGCATCGGGCTGGTCTGCCAGAACTTCATGGCGACCGGCTGGAACCGCACCGAGGCCGCGGTGCCGGCGCGCGGCGGCGCGCATGTCTCGCGCTTCCGGCTGCGCGACGCCGCTTCGCTGCCGTCGGTGGCGGAGCCGCCGGTGACGGCGGAGGCGATGTGGCGCAACCTCGGCGCTTTCCTCGCCGCCGCCGTGCCCGTGGCCGAGCGCGCCGGCGTCGCCATCGGACTGCATCCGGACGACCCGCCAGTGCCGATGCTGCGCGGCGTCGCACGCGTGCTGATCTCGGCGGCGGATCTGGAACGTGCCTGCGCGCTGGTGCCCTCGCCGGCGCTCGGCGTCACCTTCTGCCAGGGCACGCTGGCGGTGGCGGGCGAGGACCTGCCGGCCCTGGTGCCGCGCCTCGCGCCCCTGATCCGCTTCATCCATGTCCGCGACCTGCGCGGGGCGGCGGCGGATTTCGACGAGACCTTCCCCGACGAGGGCATCACCGACATGCCCGCGCTGTTCCGCGCCTATGCCGCGGCCGGCCTCGACGTGCCGATCCGCCCGGACCACGCGCCCTCCATGGCCGGGGATGCGGCGGGCACGCTGCCCACGCCCGTGCATGCGATGACCGCCGGCTACGAGCCGACCGGCATGGTCTACACCGTCGGCTGGATGCGCGGCCTGATGCGCTGCCACGGCCTCGGCTGACACACACAGCACGACAGGAGCGACGCCCATGGCCGACAACACCGAGGTGGACACACAGGCCCTCCAGAAGGAGGCCAAGATGATGAAGCTCGAGGCGCTGATCGCCGAGCGGGAGGTGCACGAGGTGATCCCGCTGCCGATCCCCGACGACGAGCTGCTGGCCCGCTACGAGAAGCTCTATACCGGCGCCGTCTCCGACGTGCTGCGCGAGCATGTGCTGATGGACCAGGCGCTGCCCGGGCATCTGCGGCCGCTCAGGCCCGAGCGCACCGTCGCCGGCTTCGCCTTCACGGTGAAGAGCGCGCCCAACATGAAGGTCACCGGCGAACTCACCTTCCGCACCGGCATGATCGAGCAGATGGGCCGCAACCATTTCGTCGTCTGGGACGCCACCGGCGACACCGAGGGCACGCAATGGGGCGGCGTGATGACCGCGACGGCGGTCGGGCTCGGCGTCCGGGCCGCGGCGATCGACGGGGGCATCCGCGACACCGCGCAGATCCTGCAGAAGGATTTTCCGGTCTTCTACCGCTACCGCTCGCCGAACGGGTCGCTCGGGCGCTGCCTCATTTCGCACTACCAGGTGCCGATCAGGGTCGGCACGGTCTGGATCCGCCCCGGCGACGTGGTGGTGGGCGACATGGACGGGGTGATGGTCGTGCCCCGCCGCCTCGCGGTCGCGGTGCTCGAGCGGGCGGAGCAGATCCTCGGCAATGAGCGCGCGATCTTCCGCTGGGTGGCCGAGGGCGACAGCGTGCGGCAGATCACCGAGAAGGGCGGGTATTTCTGACGCCCCGCGGGCCTTTTGCGGCCAGGCCGGACGGCGGTCGCCACCGCGCTGAGCGGGCGTCAGGGCGCCGGTCTCCGGCCGGCGATTGCGCCTTGTGGACGCGCGGGGGGTACTGATCCGCGACGGCGCGGCTGTCGCGCGGATATTCTCACCCGCCGCATGCGCGTCGTGCCGAAGGCATGCTCCTCGCATGACGCATGAGCCGCGGCGCCCATCCGGGCGCAGGTCAGAATTGCGCGTGCTAGACTGTGATCAACAAAGGTTGATCACAGTCTAGCCTTTGCCGAGAGGCTGATTCACGCCTTTGGTGATTCCACCAAAGGCGATCAGGCTCTAGGCATCGGCGCACCGCCCGCTCACGAAGGTTCTCGGTGTAAGGTCGCACCCAGGCTGGCCGCCAACTCCCGGCATCGCGCCTGAACCAGGAAAAACGCCGCTTCAGGAATCCCGGCGCCTTCCGCAGGCAGCCTGCCGAACGCCCGGTCGACGCAGGGCCGCCGCCAGCAACGCCCGCGTGTAGTCCTGCGCCGGCGCGTCCAGTACCGCGTCGCGCGGGCCTTGCTCGACAATCCGCCCGCCTTGCATGACGACAATCCGGTCGGCGATTTCCTCGACGACCCCGAGGTCATGCGTCACGAACAGGCAGGCGAAGCCGCGTCGCCTTTGCTGTTCCCGCAGCAGGGCCAGCACCTGCTTGCGGACGGTGGCATCCAGCGCGCTCACAGCCTCGTCAGCAACGATGAAGGCAGGGTCGCGCACCAGCGCGCGCGCGATCGCCACGCGCTGCCGCTGCCCGCCCGACAGCGCATGCGGAAAACGCGCGCCGAGCCCGTCGAGGCCCACCTCCTCCAGCATGGCGTCGGCGCGGCGGTGGCGTTCGCCAACGGGCATGCCAGCCGGCAGGCGCAAAGGCTCGGCAACGATATCGCGCACGCGCATGCGCGGGTCGAGCGAGGAATAGGGGTCCTGGAACACGATCTGGCAGCCGAGCCGAAAATCCATCAGCGCGGGGCCGCTGCGCTGCGTCACCTCCTGCCCGCGGAACAGCAATTGCCCGGCGCTGCACGGCACCAGCCGCAGCATGGCGCGCCCCAGCGTCGTCTTGCCCGAACCCGAGCCGCCGACCAGGGCCACCACCTCGCCCGGATGGATGGCAAGCGAGACATCGTCCACCGCGCGGAACATCTCCGCCCGGCGGAACAGCGCGCCGCGCTTCGGGTAGGTGACCCTGAGATCGCGCGCCTCGATCAATGGCGCCGAGGCCGCCGCCATGGGCCGCGCCGGACCGCGCCGTGGCAGCGCGTCCACCAGCGCGCGCGTATAGGGCTCGCGCGGGTTGTCGAGCAGCGGCGCGGCCGGGCCTTCCTCCACCGCGCGCCCCCGCTGCATGACCAGCGCGCGGTCGGCATAGCGGGCCACCAGGCCCAGGTCATGCGTGATGAGCAGCAGCGCCGTGCCATGCTCGCGCGCCAGGCCCGTCATCAGATCCATCACCTCGGCCTGGGTGAGGGTGTCGAGCGCGGTGGTGGGCTCATCGGCGATGAGCAGCCGCGGCCGCAACAGCATGACCGAGGCAAGCATGATGCGCTGCCGCATCCCGCCGGAGAACTCATGCGGGAAGGCGTTGAGACGCGAGGCCGGGTCCACGATGCCAACGCGCTCCAGCATGGCGATGCAGCAATCGCGGCGCTGCGCGCGCGAAAGGCGCGTGTGCAGCGCCAGCCCTTCCTCCATCTGCGCGCCGATGCGATGGGCAGGGTTCAGCGATGTCATCGGCTCCTGAAACACCATGCCGATGCCGGGCCCGCGCAGCCGGCGCAGCGCGGCCGAATCCGCCGTCAGCGCGGTCCCCTCGAAGCGGATGGTGCCCCCATCGGGCGCCAGCCCTGGCGGCAGCAGGCCGATGACGGCGCGCGCGGTGGCGGATTTGCCCGAGCCGCTTTCCCCCACCAACGCCAAGGTCTCGCCGGGCGCGATGTGGAAGGAAAGCTCCTCCACCACGCGCCGCCCGCGGGCGGCGATGGACAGGCGCTCCACCGCCAGCACGGGGGTCATGCCTCGTCTCGCGGGTCGAGCAGGTCGCGCAGCACATCGCCCAGCAGGTTCACGCCCAGCAGGCAGGTGGCGATCATCACGCCGGGCGCAATCGAGAGGAGCGGCGCCTTGTCCATGAACGGCCTGGCCGAGGCCAGCATGTTGCCCCAGGTTGCCGCCGGGGGCGGCACGCCAAGGCCCAGGAATGAGAGCGCGCTCTCCGACAGGATGATCCAGCCGAACAGCGAGGTGGCCAGCACGATCACGGGTGCGGCGGTATGCGGCAGCACGTGGCGCAGCAGCGTGTAGCGCTCCGAATTGCCGAGCGCGCGGGAGGCCTCGACGAATTCGCGCTCGCGGATGGAGAGCACGCTGCCGCGCACCACGCGCGCCACGGAAGGCGCGTAGGCGAGCCCCAGCGCCAGCACGATGCCCCAGCGCGACGGACCCAGCACCGCCAGCAGGCCGAGCGCGAGAAGGATGCCCGGGAAAGCCAGCAGCGTGTCGTTGACGGCACCCAGGATGCGGTCCGTCCAGCCGCGCAGGAAGCCGCCGGCGAGCCCGATCGCCACGCCAAGCACCAGCGCCACGACCACGGTGGAGGCCGCGACGCTGAGGCTGGTGACCGCGCCCTCCATGAGGCGGGAGGCCACGTCCCGCCCGAATTCGTCGGTACCGAGCCAGTAATCCCGGGACGGCGCCACCAGCCGCCGCCGGAGGTTCGTCCGCACCGGATCATGGGGCGTCCAGACCAGCGCGGTGCCCGCCATCGCGAAGACCAGCCCGAGCAGCGTGCCGCCGATCAGCAGATTGGGGCGCAGCCGCATGCTCAGCCCGCTGTCACGCGGGGGTCGAACACCGGATAGAGCAGGTCCACCACCAGGTTCACCACGACATAGATCACGGCAATGAACAGCATCACGCCCTGGATGACCGGGTAGTCGCGCGCGAAGATCGCCTCCACCAGCAGCCGCCCCAGGCCCGGCAGGGTGAACACCGTCTCGATCACCGCGATGCCGCCCAGCAGGCTGCCCATGATCAGGCCGATGAGCGTGAGGGTGGGCGCGAAGGCGTTGGGAAAGACATGGCGCGCCAGCACGCGCCATTCAGGCACGCCCTTGGCGCGGGCATGGGCGACATAGTCAAGCCGCAGCACTTCCACGGTGGAGGCGCGCGCCATCCGGATCAGCACGCCCGTCTCGATCAGCGCGAGGGTCGCGACCGGCAGCACGATGTAGTGGAGCGCGCCCCAGAAATCCTCGGCAAAGGTAACGTATCCCACCACCGGCACCCAGCCGAGCCACAGCCCGAAGACCAGCAGGAAGATCAGCCCGAGCCAGAAGGACGGGATGGAGAGCAGGAAGGTCGCCCCGGCCACTGCCGCCACGTCACCCCAGGAATTCTGCTTCCAGGCCGCAATCATCCCGAGCGGTACCGCGATCAGCACGGCCAGCCCCACCGAGGCGAAGACGATGGCCGCCGTCACCTGGAAGCGTTGCAGGATGAGCGGCCCCACCGCCTCGCCGCTGGTGATGGAGCGGCCGAGATCACCGCCCAATGCACGCTCGATCCAGAGCGCGAACTGCACCAGCACCGGCCGGTCCAGCCCATAGGCGATGCGCAGATCCGCCACGGCTTCGGGCGTGGCGGCGTCACCCAGGACCACAATGGCCGGATCGCCGGGAATGAGGCGCATCAGGAAGAAGACGCTTCCCGCCACCAGCAGCAAGGTGGGCAGGGCGACGAGCAGTCGCTTCAGCACATAGGACAGCACCTCAGCGCTGCACCCGCACGCCCCAGGCACGCGGCGCGTCCACCGCCCAGGTGCGGTAGCCCTGCACATGGGCGGGGGTGACGGCATGCGTCACGGAGGAATAGAGCGCCACGACGGGTACGTCTTCCATCAATTGCCGGAACATCGCCTCGAAGGTGGACCGGCGGCGGGCGGGATCCGTCTCGCGCATTGACGCCTCCAGCAGCGCCTGCATCTCGGGATTGTCCCATGCCTTGCGCGGCTGGGTCGCCTTGGGGCCGGTAAACATCTCGAACGACAGCGAGGGATCAAGCCGGGCGGAGAAGCCGAAGGCCATCATCTGGTAGTCGCCACGGGTATAGCGCTGCAACTGCGTGGCCCATTCGATGACCTCGAGCTCGAGATTGATGCCGGCGTCGCGCAGCATGTCCTGCGCCAGGACGGCGATTTCGTAGAACGCCTCGTAGCGCCGGGTGGTGACGATGCGGATGGGCTGGCCGCGATAGCCCGCTTCCTGCGCCAGGCGCCGCGCCGCGGCGAGGTCACGCGGGGGCACCACCGACATCGCGGGCGTATGGAAGCCCGACCCCACCGGGATCGGCGCGCGCGAGGGGCGGGAGCTGCCCTCTGTGACCGCGCGCACCAGTTCCGGCACGTCGAGCGCGAGCGCCATGGCGCGGCGCATCCGCACGTCGCGCAGCACCGGGTCGTTCGTCTGCATCAGGATGATCTGGAGATCGAAGGAAGGCGAGGAATGCACGCTCATGCCAGGGCGTGCGCGCAGATCCGGCAGGTCGCGCGTGCGGGCATCGGGCAGCACGTCGATGTTGCCGGCAAGCAGCGCCGCGCGGGATGCGGCGTCATCGGGGATGATGGTGAAGCGCACGCGGTCGACCATCGGCGTCTTGTTGCCGGCCAGGCCGTCCGGTTCGCCGGCCAGGGCGGCGTAGGCCGCGAAACGCTCCAGCTCCACGAACTGGCCGCGGCGCCATTCGCCCAGGCGGAAGGGGCCGGTGCCCACGGGCGCGCGCCAACTGCCATCGGCGTTCAGGCTGTCGCGGTGGAAAATCCCCGCCTGGCCGCAATCGGGCCGCGCCAGCATGGTGAGGAACAGGGCGGAGGGCTGTTCGAGGCGCATGACCACCGTGTGCGGATCGGGGGTCTCGACGGCGGTCAGGCGCGTCACGTCGCTGTCAAAGTCGCCGCGGCAGCGCCAGTTGGTCTCGCGCTTGCGGTAGCGTTCCATGGCAAAGGCGACATCCGCCGCGGTGAGGGGCTGGCCGTTGTGGAAACGCACATCGCGCCGCAGCGGAAAGGTGTAGGTCAGGCCGTCCGCGGAGACGTCCACCCGTTCGGCCAGCATGGGCGCGATGGTGGCGTCGGCGCGCAGCGCGACCAGGCCTTCCAGCACGTGCCACATCAGGCCATCGGTGTTGGCGTCGCGGTTGACGCCCGGGTCGGTTGAGCGGATGTCCGCGTTGAGGCGGATGCGCAGGGCGTCCTGCGCGCCGGCGGGCGCGGCCATGGACAGGGCCAGGCTGGCGGTGATCGCCAGGATTGATGCGCGCAGACGCATGATCCGAAACCCCTCTGGTGAAGCCTGTTGGTTCTTCATTTGCAGGGAATACCAGGATGGGCGTAAACACAAGCGCGATGATGTCGGCCGCCCCCCTGCACCATGAATTGGCCCGCGCCGCGCGGGCGCTTTGGCTGGCGGAAGCCGCGCCGCCCGGCACACCGGTGACCGAGGCCGCGCTGGCCGCGCGCCTGTCCGTCTCACGCACGCCCTTGCGTGCCGCGCTGCGCCTGCTGGAACAGGCGGGCATCACCGCACGCAGCGGCCGCGCCATGGTGGTGGCGGACCTCGCCCGCGACCTGCCGCTGGACAGTGCGCGCGACCCTGCCGAGACGCTCGCCGCCGAGATCGTCCGTGCCCATGCCGAAGGCGCGCTGCCGGGCCAGCTGCGCGAGGCGGACCTCATGCGCCAGCTCGACCAGCCGCGCGGCGTGATCGCCCGCGCACTCGGTCGGCTGGAAAAGCTTGGCGTGGTGGCGCGCAACCCGGCCCAAGGCTGGCATTTCGCCCCCGGCCTGACCCGCGCCGAGGACCGCACGGCGGCGCAGCGCTTCCGCCTGGTGCTGGAGCCCGCGGCCCTGCTGGAACCCGGCTATCGCCTCGACCCTGGCTTCGCGCGGACGATGCGCGCCGGCCATGAGGCGGTGCTGGCCCGGCCCTGGCGCGACCAGCACGCGGTGGGCTTCTTCGAGATGAACGCGGCCTTCCATGCGGGGCTGGCGGCCGGCAGCGGCAATCGCTTCTTCGTGGATGCGGTGGAAGCGCAAAACCGGCTGCGCGCGCTGCGCAACACCGATTGGCGCTTCGGCGCCGAGCGCCCCCATGCCTCCTGCCGCGAGCATCTGCGCGTGCTGGATGCGCTGGAATCCGGCGACCAGCCCCGCGCGGCCGCGCTGCTGGTGGAACACCTGATGAGCGCGGGGCCGTGACGGCCCAGAACCCCCTATGGGCGGCCACCGCCGAACCCGCCCCCGCGCTGGCGCCGCTGGAGGGGGCGGCGGAGGCCGAGGTCGCCATCATCGGCGCCGGCTTCTCCGGCCTGTCCACGGCCCTGGCGCTGGCCGAGCGTGGCGTGGCGGTGACGGTGCTGGAAGCCGAGGGCCCGGGCGCCGGCGCCTCGGGCGCCAATGGCGGCCAGGTGATCCCGGGCCTGCGGCACTTCGTGGCGGACCTCATCGCCGAGTATGGCCAGGCGCTGGGCCGCCGCCTGCACGCGCATGGCGCGCGCGACGCA
>Ga0247843_1002921_pt1 | contig 29438 bp, 17 predicted proteins | sample LaCruzMarch2017__FD_192420 | JGI IMG/M metagenome (GOLD analysis project Ga0247843, IMG submission 192420) | Freshwater microbial communities from meromictic Lake La Cruz, Castile-La Mancha, Spain - LaCruzMarch2017_8m | ecosystem: Environmental > Aquatic > Freshwater > Lake | place: Spain... | reverse complement strand
ACAGTCAATGATACAATTCTATCGCTCTTGTGGTTCTCCTGCAAGGATGATTTAGAATACTTAGTTCTTATTTTTTATTCACTTCATTCATTACTCAAATGACTATTCGTTTCACTCAAGACATTCAAACAAAGCAAACTGTTTATGCAGTATGTAATCTCTCTGGTCAGTGTATATTGTTGACTACACTTATCTGTGATGCGATTGCTAAAGTACAAGAAATGTGATATGTGTGGTTGCTATTGATACAATTAGAAACGAAATATAAATGTATTTAAAAACATATGTGTTATATTGTGTTATTATGAGTTCTTATAGATTATTATGAGTTCTTATTGTTTGCTTGGCCTGTTAATTATAACACACGACTGTAAGATTGTCAAGGGTCTGGCGCCAGTTGCGGAAGTGGCACACCTCACAGTTTCATAGTATTATACAAATACATTATAACACTATCATAAAACTCAGTTATCTTGTGGAAAACTCATAGATATCTGTGGAAAACTCATAGATATCTGTGGAAAACTCATAAGGCGCCCTGTGGAAAACCTCCGAATGTCTGTGGAAAACTCATAAGGTTGTGGAATACTTCGGTAGTTCTGTGGAATACCTGTGTAAAACTCACAGCATACTGTGGAAAACGCCACAGTATGCTTGTGGAATACTCACCGAGATTAGTTAGCACAGTATAATAATACTCACCGAGATTAGTTAGCACAGTATAATAATACTCACCGAGATTGTTAATTACAATTATCATATAAAAAAATAAACAGTTAAGCAAACCCTTCGTGAATTTATAATAACTATCAGTATTAATTAATTTGTGCGTGACTATCAGTTATTATATCTTATCGCTAATTATAATTATTCGTGCGTGACTATCAGTTATTATATCTTATCGCTAATTATAATTATTCGTGCGTTCGTGATTATTCGTGCGTTCGTGATCGGCAGTTATTATAATTAGCGGGGGCGGCGGTTTCAAAAAGCATGGGTCCCCGTAAGCTATAAAGTCTTGCTTTTGCCAGTTAAACATAACACTCAAAATAAAAAAAAATCCCGCCAAAAATTTTAAAATGATATATAATATCGAATTATTAAGTATAATTACGCGCCATGAAAAAAAAATCCGAAGAAATTTTTGAGTCCCTACAGATTGATCCAATTACCGGTCAGTATTTTATAACTATCCCCGAGCAAATTATAAACGAACTATCATGGTATGAAGATAGTCTAATAAAAATATCATTAGAAGGGTCTGATTTAGTTTTAACAGAAACCCCCGAGTTGACAAATGATATATAATGTCGTAAAATAACAAAGTACCTATTTACAAACTATGGCAAAAGGATTTACTGTAAAAGCAAAAGCCCCTACGGCGGCAAGCTCTGAATTGGAATGGGATTACGATAAAGCAAGAGAAATTATTAAAGGAAAATCGATTGTATTTTGTCTTCCCGGAAAAGGAGTATCATATACATTCTTAAAATCGTTCGTTCAACTTTGTTTTGATATTGTTCAAAATGGTGCAAGTATTCAAATTTCACAAGACTATTCATCTATGGTGAACTTCGCCAGATGTAAGTGTCTAGGTGCAAATGTTCTTCGCGGACCAGACCAACTTCCCTGGGACGGAAAATTAAATTATGACTGGCAACTTTGGATTGATAGTGATATAGTTTTTAATACTGAGAAGTTTTATCAGTTAGTTTTAATGAATCAAGATATTGCATCTGGTTGGTATGCAACAGAAGATGGTGTCACTACATCAGTTGCTCATTGGATGGAAGAGGACGATTTCCGAAATAATGGTGGAGTGATGAATCACGAAAATGTAGAGAGTATCTCAAAGCGTCGTAAACCATTTACAGTGGATTATGCCGGGTTTGGTTGGATTCTGATTAAAAAAGGAGTATTTGAGCACGAAGAAATGAAGTATCCCTGGTTTGCTCCTAAGATGCAAGTTTTTGAGTCTGGAGAAGTTCAGGATATGTGTGGAGAAGATGTATCATTCTGTCTCGATGCAAAAGAAGCCGGTTTTGAGATTTGGTGTGATCCTCGTATTCGTGTTGGTCATGAAAAAATGAGAGTAATCTAAAGTGCAAAAATGAAAGAATATTACAATATAATATTCAATAATGAAATACTATATTCAGAATTAACCGAAGAAGAATATTTCAATACTATGGAGGACTTGTCTATACAGTTTTATCAGACAGGTTCTCCACCCCCAGAACAATTAAAAACGGAGATTTATTATGGCGATTAAGAGTTCATCTAGTGGGAAGCAGATGATTGAGTCAAAACCAAAAAATACAAGTCAAGGTCAAGGAAAAAATACAAGATATTCAAAATCAAGTCGTAACAGTGCACCAAAAAAATACAGAGGGCAAGGTAAAGGATGAATATACCTATTTGATTTAAAAACACAATAAATATAATTTTTAATAAGTTATAAATTGAAACAGTTTTCTATGGGTAATCATCTCTTATTAGAGGTGTATAATGTTGAATTTAGTCTTATTGATGATGTAGAATCCCTTCAATCTGTTATGGTTGAGGGGATTTCTCGTGCAGAAATGACGATTCTTAATATTTTTGCCCATCGGTTTTTTCCTCAGGGATGTACAATCGTAATCGCTCTGGAAGAAAGTCATGTTTCTTGTCATACCTGGCCCGAAAATGGGTGTCTTTCAGTTGATATATACACTTGTGGCGATAAAAATCCAAAAATTATTGCAATTAAACTCTTGGAATATTTAAATTCACTTGATTATTCCCTAAGAGAAGTAAATCGTTAAATAGAAGTAGAGTTTACTAAAAAATGTCAAATTTACCGGTTGATAGAGACAAAGACTACATGTATAAAATGTGGGGGACTACAAAATTAATTACTGAATATAGTCCAACTCCACAAAAAAGAATTATTCAAGAAGTTATTCATGATATTGCACCAAAGCACGATTATGAAAAGCAATACGAACTACATGAAAAAATTAGAAATGATGATGATTATGATGATTGGGAATATGGAGCAGAACCAATATTTAAATCTTTCTAAAAAGAATATAAATAAAGAAAACTCTCAATATTAGATGTCAATTCAAAGGATATCCAGATCATTTAAAGATATCAGTCTATCCTTTGAACCACATCCAGTGACAAAGGATTTACCAATACTAAAAAATGAAAATGCGATTCGTAGATCCGTAAGAAATATTGTTCAGACTATTCCTACAGAAAGATTTTTTAATTCTCTTTTAGGATCTGATATTACACAAAGTCTGTTTGAGTTTATTGACTTTGGTACGGCTTCAGTAATTCAAAGGCAGATTGAGATTTCGATCAGTAACTTTGAGCCCAGGGTCGAAAATGTAATTATCGATGTCGATCCGACGCCCGACTCTAATTCTTTTAATGTGACAGTAATTTTTGATATTATAGGGCAAGAATTTCCAACTCAAGAGTACTCATTCATACTAGAGGCAACAAGATAAAATGCCTTTCACCAAATTCACAAATCTAGATTTCGATCAGATAAAAACATCAATCAAAGATTATTTAAGATCAAATTCATCATTTACTGATTTTGATTTCGAAGGATCTAATTTTTCAGTACTTATCGATACACTTGCATATAATACTTATATTACGGCATTTAACTCAAATATGATTGTGAACGAATCTTTCTTAGATTCTGCAACTCTCAGGGAAAATGTGGTATCACTAGCAAGAAATATTGGATATGTACCTCGCTCTAGAACATCCTCCAAGGCGCTAGTATCTCTCACTGCATCTATTACTGAGGATACTCCTACAGTCACCCTAAAGGCGGGTCTGGTGTGCATAGGAAGCATAAATGATACTTCATATACATTTTCAGTTCCAAATAATATATCGGCAAGCGTAAAATCAGGAGTCGTAAAATTTGATAATATTGATGTATATCAAGGAACTTTCTTAAGTAAAAATTTTACGGTTGATGGGTCATTAGATCAAAGATTTATTTTAAACAATTCATTTATTGATACTGATACTATCGCAGTGTATGTGAAAGGAATTAATGATATTGGGCTAGGAGTTGAATACTTTATTGCCGACAATATTTTAAATGTAAATTCAGAATCTAAAATTTTCTTATTGCAGGAAGTTCAGGATGAAAAATATGAACTACTTTTTGGTGATGGAATCATTGGAAAAAAATTAGAAAATAATTCTGTGATTACAGTAAATTATATTATTACCGACGGTGAAGATGGTAACGGAGCATCTTCATTTTCTTTTTCTGGAAATTTAGAAGCTGCAAATGGTGCAAATATAAATCCAGATTCAGTATCTCTAACGGTAACACAAAAATCTCAAAATGGATCTGGAATAGAACCTTTAGACTCAATTAAATATTTTGCTCCACGAATATATGCATCACAGTACCGAGCAGTTACTGCAAGAGATTATGAAGCAATTATTAAACAAATATACCCAGATACCGAATCAGTATCTATTATTGGTGGAGAAGAATTAGATCCTCCAAAATTTGGGACTGTTATAATTAGCATAAAACCAAAAAATGGAACATATGTTTCGGATTTTTTAAAATCAAGAATTTTATCTGACCTAAAGCAATATAGTATTTCTGGAATTAACCAAGAAATAGTAGATCTTAAACTTCTTTATGTTGAGATTGATTCATCAATTTACTATAATTATTCTCAAGTTTCATCGGTTGAGTATTTAAAATCAAAAATTATAAACTCACTATCAAAATACTCGAATTCTATAGATTTAAATAAATTTGGTGGAAGACTTAAGTACAGTAAGATTCTTCAAATTATCGACAATACAGATGTGGCAATTAGCTCTAATATTACTAAAGTTAGAATACGAAGAGACTTAAGAGTATCTAAGAATATCTTTACACAATATGAATTATGTTTTGGTAATAGATTTCATGTAAACACTTCTGGGTATAATATCAAATCTACAGGATTTAAGGTTGTTGGAGAATCTGATTTTGTATACTTAAGCGATACTCCTAATTCTGATAATAGAACGGGCGTTCTCTCGCTGGTGAAACCACTCGGTAATGATAAACTAAGAGTAATTGTGAAATCTGCAGGAACTGTAGATTATATGAAAGGAGAAATTAACCTCTCAACTATAAAAATCATTTCTACATTACGAGAAAATGACATTATAGAAATACAGGCATTTCCAGAATCAAATGATGTTGTTGGATTAAATGATCTTTATCTAAATTTAAATCTTTCTAGAAGTACAATAAATATGGTAAAAGATGTAATTTCTTCTGGTGATGAGATTTCAGGAACCTCATTTGTGAGAGATTTTTACACCTCAAGTTATTCGAACGGAAACTTAATTAGAGAATAAGATGATACAAACGGGATTCGAATCTAGAGTTAAAATTCAGCAGATTATTGATAACCAACTTCCAAATTTCATTCTGGATGAAAATCCGAATGCAGCAGAATTTTTAAAACAATATTATATTTCACAAGAATATCAAGGTGGTCCAACCGACATAGCAGAAAATTTAGATCAATATTTAAAATTAGATAATTTAACTCCAGAAGTTGTAGTCGATAGTACAATACTTACAATAGGAATTACCACAACATCAAATATTATTACGGTAAATAGTACTAAGGGGTTTCCTCAAACCTATGGATTGCTTAAAATTGATGATGAAATTATTACATATACTGGATTAACCACGAATACTTTTACTGGATGTATTCGTGGATTTAGTGCAATTACTGATTATCATGATGATAATAATCAGGAAGAATTAGTATTCAAACAGTCTGTAGCAACATCTCATACTACTCAATCGTTCATACAAAATTTAAGTTCATTATTTCTAAAAGAATTTTATAAAAAAATAAAATATACCTTTATACCAGGACTAGAAGAGTATGAGCTAGTTTCTAATTTAAATGTTGGAAATTTTATAAAAGAAGCAAAATCTTTTTATCAAGCAAAAGGAACTGATGAATCCTTTAGAATTTTATTTAATATTTTATATGGAGTAACTCCAAGAGTTGTAAATTTAGAAAATTTTCTAATTAAGGCATCACATGCTGATTATATTAGAAGAGAAATTGCAATTGCCGAAAAAATCTCAGGAAACCCATTAAATTTAAGTGGTCAGACTCTGTATAAGGCAGAAGACAAAGACACCTTTGCATCAATTTCTGAAATAGAACCTTTTACTAGAAATAATAGGCAATATTTCAAGATTTCACTCTTTGTTGGGTATACTGATATTTCTGCAATTGAAGGAAATTTTACAATTACACCAAATACAAGATGTTTGGAATCTGTATCAATTGGATCTTCAGTAATTTCAGTAGATTCTACAATCGGATTTAAAAAATCTGGAATAATTATATCTGGTAATAATACAATTACTTACACTGATAAAAGTATTAATCAATTTTTTGGATGTAGTGGAATTGGTGAAAAAATTCCACAGGCAAGTGATATTAGATCTAATGAAATTTACTATGGGTATGAGAATGGAGATATTTCAAAAAAAGTTGAACTTCGTTTAACTGGAGTATTATCAAAATTTGTTCAAGTATCAGATTCTCTAAATTTAGATGAAGGGCAAATAATATCAGTTAAAAGTATTGGAGATTTGATAGAAAATCCAGAAAAAAATAGATCATATAAAGAAATTTTTGCAAACTCATGGATATACAATACTAGTTCTAGATATCAAGTAAAAGATAATAATAATTTTATTTTAAAAAGCAAAATTGATAGATCTAGTTTAAAAATTGGAGATAAAGTTGAAGTTTTAAAAAGAGGTACAAGTGAAGTAGTTTCTTCCTCAACAGCATATATTTCGAATATCAATGATTCTGAAAATAAAATTAATATTAACGAATTAGGATTTACTATTGGAATTGGAACTAAATATGATGTAAGAAGAAAACTTAATAGTGCCTACAGTTCATCAAATGTTCCTATAGAATTTGGCAATAATGCCATTCTTTCAGATATTCAAAATTTATATACTGATGATGAGTATGCATACGTAGCTTCAAATTCATTACCATCAGCATCAGGTAGAGATGAAGATTACGGCAATTTTACATATAAAATAGAAAAAAATATACAGTTTAATACTGCAGTAGGACTTTCATCTATAATAGATGATAAGTATACAAAAATAAACTTTGGAAATACAGTCCCATTTATTACTGGGGATAGAATTTACTACCAACCTTCGGGAAATTCTATAGTTGGATTAAATACTGGTGATTATTATGTGCAAGTTTCAAATCCAGATAATATTATAAGATTATATTCATCTAGATCATTTGTTGGTACTGATAATTTTTTAACATTCAAAGAATCTACTTTTAATGAACAAAATCAACACAAATTTACAATATATTCCCAAAAATCAAACATAATTGGATCACAAAAATTACTTAAGAAGTTTAAATTAACGTCAGATATTGATAGTGGGATTCAAGAATTAACACTTCCAGGTACAACTGGAATGTTAATTAATGGAGTAGAAATAAGTAACTACAAATCAGATGATAAAATTTATTATGGTCCTATACAATCTATCGATATTTTAAATCAGGGGAAAAATTATGATGTTATAAACCCACCAGAAATATCAATATCTTCTGGGTCAGGAACAACTGCACTAGTTCGTCCAGTAATTAGTGGTTCTATACAAAAAGTTTATATAGATTCTCAGGATTATGATATTAATAGCATAGTATCAATTGGAATAAGTGGTGGAAATGGTTCCGGAGCTTCGATACAACCAATTTTAACAAAAAGACAAAGAGATATTCTATTTGATGGTAGAACTATTGCAAATTCTGGAGGAATTAGTACAAATACTGGGCAACTAACTTTTTTATCAAATCATAATTTAATTGATGGTGAGTCTATCATATATGACAAACTAGGAAATCTAGAAATTGGGTTTGGAAGTACTACATTAGTCAATAAAGGAGAATATTATGCCAAAATTGACAACTCCACCACTATCAGACTTTATCAGAATATATCAGATTATTATTCAGGAATTAATACGGTATTTTTTAATGGAAACAATAATTCGGGAGTTCACAAATTTAAAACTTCATCATATAAAAATACCATATCAGAAATCAAAATATTAAATCAAGGAAGTGGATATACTAACAGAAAATTAATCGTCAAATCATCTGGAATATCCACAATAAACCATACCATTAGTTTTGAAAATCATGGATTTAATAGTGGAGAATTAGTTAAATATAATTATCAAACATCTTCAATTGGAATATCAACAGTATCTCAATATTATATTTTATCGAATGATAAAGACTATTTTAGATTATGCGATGCTGGAATTGGTGGAACAAATATATCAAATTATAATCGTGAAAATTATATAAAATTACCTTCGATTGGATCAGGATATCAATATTTCAGTTATCCTGATATTTCAGTTTCTATAGAATATTCCCCAGTTGGATTAGTGACACAATATCAATCACTAGTGACAACTCCAGTAGTTAAAGGAAGTATTATTGATACTTATCTATACGAAAATGGAACTGGTTATGGATCTACAATTTTAAATTTAGAAAAAAATCAAACAATATTAATAAAAAATGGTAAAGATGCTAAGTTGCGTCCAATTATTAGAAATGGTAGAATTTCTTTTGTAAATATACAATACTCTGGGATAGATTACTATTCAATACCAGACCTAATTGTAACCGATTCATCTGGAGCTGGATCAGGAGCTGAACTGAGACCGATAATATCTAATGGAAAAATAATAGATGTTAAAATTATAAATTCAGGAATAAATTATTCTGATGAATTAACAAATGTTATTGTTAAACCTTCTGGATATGGTGCACTACTTAGAACCAGAATTAGAGCATTGACTGTTAATAACAATTCAAGATTTGGTGACGAACTTATATTTGAGTCTAATAATAAATTACAATATTCAGTATGTGGATATTTTGAGATATTAAGAAATTCTTTTGGCGATACTGGGGAAAAAGTTTCTAATATAATTGGATGGGCATACGATGGAAACCCAATATATGGTCCATATGGATTTTCTGATCCAGAGACTATATCTATAGTAAAAAGATTATCATCTGGATATTCTTTAAATGTATCAAATATTATTGATAGACCTCCTTCATTTGCACCAGGATTTTTTGTTGAAGATTATACTTACACAAATTCTGGCGATTTAGATGAAAATAATGGAAGATTTGGAAAAACTCCAGAGTTTCCAAATGGTATATATGCCTACTTCGCAACTCTCAGTAGTTCTTTAGTACCAGAGTTTCCATATTTTATCGGAAACAAGTACAGATCTAATACACTGAAAGAAAACTCTATACTGAATCAAACATTCGATTTTAATAATTCATCTTTACTTAGGAATACATTCCCATACAAAATTTCAGATGAATATGCAGATAATGATTTCATAATTGAAACTAGGGATTTTACAAATCAAGAATCTGTTGTAGAATCAGTATCTGATGGAAGTATAACTGATTTTGATATAATTTTTCCTGGAGTAAATTATAAAATAAATGATATTTTATCTTTTGATGATAGTAACACTATGGGAGGTGGATTAAGTGCAACGGTATCTAGTATAGAAGGTAAAGATATTGTAGAATTAAATACTAGTGTTCAAACATACGAAAATGCTATATTTACCAGAAATAATGATAGAGAATTGCAAGTTACAATTTTACCATCCCATAATTTATCTAACAATGATGTAGTTGTTATTTCTGGATTATCAACTAGTTTATCTCAATTAAATTCTTCTTATAAAATTGGAGTAACCTCATATAGTTCTAATATTTTAACCAGTATTCCTGCAGGGTCTTCTGGATTTACCACCGAAATATATGTTATTCAAATACCTGAAAACATATCAGTAGACAGTAATATTTCAATTGGTAGTGAAATATTAAAAGTATTGGAAGTATTCTCATCTCAGAATATATTAAAAGTATCAAGAGGATCTTCTGGAATATCACACACCGCAACTTCCCGGATAAATTTTATTCCAAATTCGTTTAAAATTACTAAAAAAACAGAATATTTTGAGTCGGAAGTTCCTAATAAAGTATATTTTAATCCAAAAAATTCCGTTGGTGTAGGAACAACTTCCGGAATTACAAATGCAATATCATTCAATTTTGCTAGCTATTCAATTACTAGAGACATTCTTACCCAATCAATATATATTGAAAATCATCCATTTATAAACAATCAGTCAGTAATATTTACAACAAATGGTAATCCTATTTCGATATCAACATCCCCAAATGGACCACAGTTTAGTTTACCTTCATCTATATTTGTAGTAAATAAAAACAAAAATACAATAGGGATTAAAACTGATTTAAATTCATCTGAGGTTTATTTTAGAAACAACGGTTCTGATAGTGATCAATATTCATTTACTAGTACTAATAGTACCGTAACTGGAAAAGTTGAAAAAATTAAATCTACTGTTTCAATATCAACTTTTCACGGTCTTACTAATAATGATAATATTAATTTAAAAGTATATCCAAATCTTTCTGTTGGAATTGGAACTTCTTTATCTATATTTGTAAAAAGAGATCAAACTACCGGAAATGTATTAATAAATCCTATTGGATTTAACTCAACAGGTATTAATACTTCTACTAGTATAATAACAATTAATTCACACAATCTACAAACAGGAGATAAAATTTTATATTCATCTAATTCGGTTGCATCTGGATTAAATACTGGATCATATTATGTATTTAAAATAAATGATAATTCAATAAAACTTTCAGAAACTTATTCCGACTCAAAAAAAGTTCCCCCAACCACAATAAGCATTGCAAGTACCGGTGGATCAAATCAGACAATATCGTTATTAAATCCACAAATTAAAACAATACTTAATAATAATTTAGTATTTAAGTTATCTGACAATTCACTTTCTGGATTTAACTTTAAAATATATTATGATCAAGAGTATAATAATGAGTTTATCTCAACATCGGAGTCTGATATATTTACAGTATCTGGTATAGGAACAGTTGGAGTATCTACAAATGCTTCTCTAACTATTAAATATGATTCATCTTTACCTACAAAATTATATTATAATATAGAGAATTCTGGAAGTATTACTAGTTCAGACGAATCTGTAATTAATTATTCAGAAATATTATTTGATACAAGTGTCTATACTTCTAACTACAGCATTTCTGGTATTGGTTCTACAACATTTGATATTTCTTTAATAAAAATTCCAGAAAAATTAAAATATGTAAAGAGTGAGTGTGATATTTTAACATATACTACGAATTCATTATCGGCAAATGGTTCTATAAGTAAAATTAATATTGTTTCTGGTGGGTCTGGTTATAAAAAAATTCCTATATTTTCTGGTTCAAACTCTTTAGCTGGAAAAGATGCATATATTATTCCAAAATCAACTACCATAGGTAATTTAAGAGAACTTAGAATTGTTGATGAAGGATTTGAGTATTCTTCAGATAAAACTTTAAGTCCATTGGCATATGTTTCACCATTAATTACTATCAAAGACTTAAATAGTATTGATAGTATTATTGTTACCAATGGTGGAACTGGATACAATAATCCACCAACTGTAATAATTGTAGATTCTAAGACGGGTAAAAAAATTAATAGTGGAATATTAGAATCATCTTTAGTAGGAAATTCTATTGATAAAATTAATATCATTCAAAAACCAAAAGGTCTTCCCGAAACATCAGTAAAAATATTTACCACTAATAATACAAACGGAGTAAGTATACAAAAAATTGAATCTTCTTCGAGTGGGATTTTTACTTGTTTTATTACAACTCCAACTTCACAATTTATTACCAATCCTTTTAATATTGGGGATAAAGTTTTTGTAGAAGGAATTGAGAAATCTAGTAGCGAAGGTACGGGATTTAACTCTGAAGATTATAATTATCAATTATTTACTATCAGTAACTACAATAATGCTGAGATTCTTGATAAAGTTACAATTAATATTTCAGGATTAACAACAAATACCGGTATAGCAAAAACAATTCAAGATTCTATCCCGAATATAATAAAAAGTACTGATTATCCAGAGTTTGAAGTTTTACAAACTACATCTTCATTTTTAATTGGAGAAAAAATAATTATTAATAATTCCGAAGTAGATTTATCAATTCAGTCATATAGTAGTTCATTTATTAAAGTTTCCGGATCTTATAAACTTACTGTAGGTGAGTCAATTACAGGTAAAGATTCTGGTAATATAGCAATTATTAGTGGTATTGAAGAAAATACTGGAAAATTTGATATCAATTATTCAGTTGAAAAGAATATTGGATGGTCTAATGATTCAGGAAAATTAAATCAAGACAACCAAGTTATTTCAGATAATGATTATTACCAAAATTTATCATACACAATAAAAAGTCCAATTTCATATAAAGATTTAAAAACTCCAGTAAATAATTTATTACACAGTAGTGGATTTAAAAATTTTTCAGACACGGGAATTACATCTACTACAAATTCGGGAATCTCATCGTCTAATAATGCCACATCTATTGTATATGACGTAATAGAAGAAAACCGAGTTGATACAATTTATGATTTTGATTTAGTTCAAGATGTCGATATAGTTGGAGCTGGAACTTCTTCAAAATTTATAAGATTAAAAACAAAAAAATTATCAGACTATATTGAATGTAAGACTAATGTGGTTTTAAAAATAGATGATATAAATCGTCAATTTTCTAATTTGGATGGAGAACCTAGTGAGTTTCTCAATCTAATTCAATTAAATTCTGGAGTATCATACGATAACTTACTAGTAAGAGTCTCAAGTTTAGATAATACTCAAATTCAATTAAGTGAACTAGTATTAATAAATTCTGGTAATAATAATAATTTTTTAGCAGAAAAATCTACACTAATAAACAAAGGAACCGGATTTGTACACAATTCAGAAGATAAATTTGGATCATTTTCTTTAATCGAAGATGAAACTGGAGTATCATATTTGAGATTTTTACCAAATGATCCATTTAATGTAGATTATGATATAAAATTTATTTCTAGTAAATTTGGATCGGGAATAGGAACAACATCAATTGGTTTAATAAATCTATCTGGACTAAGTTCTAGTATATCACCGACAATAACAACACCTATAATATCAGTAGAATCTAATAAATGTTCATCATTATATGCAAATGTCCAAATTATAAATTCTACGACAAACGAAATGAATTTTGTAGAGATATTTGTAAATCACAACGGAACTGATACTTTTATATCACAATACTTTTTTGATTCTGAGTTTTCTAGTAATTATTATTCAGGAAACTTTATTGGATCATTTAGTTCAAATATTTCTTCTGGTATACTATCGCTAAATTATTCTAATATATCACAAAATAATAATACAATTAACTCAAAAATTGTTGGGTTTGGTACAACCGCTCTTGGAACTGGATCGTATAGATTTTTGACAAGTGGAGAAATTCCAGGAAATGAAAGAAGTGTAGTATATCAGTCAAACTATTCATCAACAGTTTCCGCCCCATCAACAATAATATCATTAAACAAGAATAATATTAATGCACTAAAATCTTTAGTTGAGGTTAGTGTTGGATCAACTAGTGCATTACATCAAATTACTATGATTCAAGACCTTAGTAATATTTACATTCAGCAATCTCCATTTCTTTCAGGTCAAAGTACAACTGGTATTGGCACATTTGGAGGAGAATATTCTGGAGATAATTTTATATTAAAATTTTATCCAGATGCAGAAATATCATCACTTGTTAAAATTTCCGCATTTACTCAGTGTTTATATACAATCCTTGACGATATTAATGTTCCTCCAGATTTATTATATGGTAATATAACAGAATCAATCAATCTTAAGTTTTATAATGCAATTAATGGTAACAGACTCAATAGAACTAAATTTAATTTGACTTCAGAAGGAAATAAAATTTTTACAAAAATTTTTAATCCTTCAGATTCTTTAGTATTAAATCCAGTAACTGGTATATTTTCAATAGAAAACCACTATCTTAGTCCACAAGAAGAAATTATATACACACCAAAGTCAACATTTATTGGAATTGGTGCAAGTTCTGTCGGGATAGGAGCAACTTTAAACTCTTCTGGAATTGTAACTACATTATTACCTTCTGATCTTTATGTAATAAAACTATCAAACAACACTTTTAAATTATCTACTAGAAAAGATTATTCAGCATTAGGTATAGGAGTTACCTTTACTTCAATTGGTGAAGGGAATGCTCACCAACTTGAAATGGTTAAGAAAAATGAAAAAGTAATAATTACTATTGATAATTTAGTTCAGTACCCATTATTATTCACCCCAATTTCTCATACATTAAGTAATAATAATGGTCAAATTAGTGCTAGTTCCTCAATAATTTCACTAAGTGGAATATCAACCATAGTTCCTAATAATATTTTAAAAATTGATAATGAATTTTTAGAAATAGTTAATGTTGGATTAGGTACAACAAATACTGGTCCAATTACTAACAGTGGAAATTTTAAGTTAGTTGAAGTAAACCGAGGATTTGTTGGATCATCTGCAACTTCACATATAGATTCATCTGAAGCTAGAGTTTACAAAGGATCTTATAATATTGTAGAAAATAATATTTTCTTTACAAAAGCGCCTAGAGGAAATCCTCAAATAGAAAGAGATATTTCCAATTTAATATTTGAGACTGCAGATTTTACGGGAAGAGTGTTTTTGAGAAATAATTATACATCAAATAAAATATATGATGATATTTCAAGTAGATTTACTGGCATTGGAAGAACTTTTACTTTAACTGTAGGTGGTGCAAATACTGTTGGATTAGGAACTAGTGGTGGTAATGGTATGTTGTTCATAAATAGCATATTTCAAACACCAACTACGCTCAATAATCCAAATAATAATTTTAGAATTTTAGAAAATTCTGGAGTAGGAATATCAAGTGTAGTTTTTTCTGGAGTTACTATTCCAAATACCGATACTATTTTTACTTCAGATTATGATATAAATCAAAATCAAATACCCAGAGGGGGAATAATAATTTCTTTAGGTTCCTCTACTGGATTAGGATATGCCCCTTTAGTTGGAGCTGCAGTTACCGCAGTTCTTGATGCAAATGGTGGTATTATTTCGGTTGGACTAGGAACTACTGATAATGTTGGATCTGGATATAATGGAATTGTATCTATTGGTGTTAGTGCCTATGAGAGTGGTCATAATGGAACTCCAGCATCTATATCTGCAAGTGTTGGTATAGGAGGAACATTAACATTTACTGTAGGTGTGGGGGGAACTGGGTATGTAAATCCTAAAATATTTGTATCAGAACCTTCATATGAGAATTTAAATATTGTTGGAGTATCAAGATTAGGAATTGGTGCAACTACAAAAACTGGAATAGGTCTTTTATTAAATGTTGAGGTTGGTGCAAGTTCCACAACTGGAATTGGGTCAACATATTTTGAAATTACTAAATTTAATATTTCTAGACAGGGATATTCTTTTCAGAGAGGAGATGTATTTACACCAGTTGGATTAGTTACTGATTCTAGGTTAGGATCTCCATTATCCAAATTTGAGTTAACCGTTGTCAATACATTTACAGATTCTTTCGCTGCTTGGCAGTTTGGAGAGTTTGATTTTATAGATTCAATTAAAAATTATCAAGATGGCACTAGAACCAGATTTCCTTTATTTTATAATAATGAATTATTAAGTTTTCAAGTTTTATCCGGTTCTCAAGTAAATTTATCTAATGCATTATTGATAATAATAAATGGTGTGATACAAGATCCCGGAGTTTCATACCAATTTGATGGTGGAACTAGCTTTGCATTTACTGCAGCACCAAAAGAAGAAGATAATATTGCAATTTTCTTTTACAAAGGAACTACAAATGATGATAGTAAGATAATAGATGATATAAACGAGACTATAAAAAAAGGAGATATTGTACAAGTTTTAAAAAATAATGCATTCCCAGACACAATATCTCAAAATAAAAGAACAGTATTTGATTTGACATCATCAGATAAGTTTGAAACTAATTTTTACAATTCTCAGGGAATAGATGATGAAAATGATAAGCCATTAAGTTGGATTAAACAAAAATCTGACCAAAAAATTAATGGAGAAATTGTATACAAAAGTCGCGATTCATTAGAATCTTTAATTTACCCAACCGCAAGAATTATTAAAAATTTCTCAACCACAGATGATTATATATTTACAGACAATGCAGATTTTTTTAAATATCAAATTAGTAACCCAACAAAGTTTGATGCATTAATAGTTAATGGTATCTCAACAATCGCAAGTCAATCAGTAGAAAAAATTACTAATATCACATCAGTAACTGGTTTTTCTGGAATTGTTACCGGAATTGGAACTACTACTGGGACTAATGGAAATCCTCTAGCAATTAATTTTAATTTAATCGGATTAAAGGTGCAAGACTTATCACAATTGCAAGTTGGATATCCAATTTATATTTTTGATACAAGAGTTGGAAATGGATTAACTTCTATTAATACCACAAACTCGTCGATAGTTGGGATTGGAACAACATTTATAGATAACATTTACTACATTCATCAAATCTCTTCCACTGGCACTACGGGAATTATTACTTGTAATATACTATCAACTACATCTACAACTGGAATATCTTCTTCCGGAAATGTAACAAACCCAGTTGGTAAATTTTCCTGGGGTAGAATGTCTGGGTTTAGTCGATCTAGTTCTCCAATATCAATAGGAGTAACTGGAAATACTATCGATGTTGGATTGTCAACTTTTGCAACAATTCAAAGAAGAAACACTGGGTTAAGAAAAACTGGAGCACTTCCAAAACTATTATAAATATCTAAAAAACAATAATATGGCAGCAATTATAACTGATCAATTTAGAATATTAAATTCCTCTAATTTTATAAATTCAGTGACGGGGGGAAGTGATTCTTATTATGTTTTTTTAGGTCTTCCCAATCCAGGTATTGTTGGTTTTGGAAGAATCGCAACCTGGGATACTAATACTCCTAGTCCAACAGATAATTTAGAGTATCTAAGTCACTATAAAGATACTAGTTTATTTGGGAAAAAAATTACAGGTAGTAATATAAGGAGAGTTATAAGAAATGTTTCTTGGAGTTCTAACACATCATATGATATGTATAGGCACGATTACAGTAGTAGTAATCTCGCACCAATTTCAAATTTAGCTAGATTATATGATTCAAATTACTATGTAATCAATAGTGAGTTTAAAGTATATATTTGTATTGACAACGGTTCTTCTGGATCAAATCAAAAAGGAAATAAATCTCAGGACGAACCAAATTTTACAGATTTGCAACCATCAGCAGCAGGAGTAAGTGGAGATGGATATATTTGGAAATATCTATTTTCAGTTTCTCCAAGTGACATTATAAAGTTTGATTCGACAGAATATGTTGTTGTCCCAAACGATTGGAATACAATAACAACAGATAATCAAATTGTAAGCGTTAGAGAAAGTGGTAATTCTAGTTCATCAAATCCAAACCAAATTAAAAAAGTATATATCGAAAGTAGTGGAGAAGGATACACTTCAGGAATAGTTGATATATTGGGAGATGGAGATGGAGCAAGAGTATCAATAACAGTAGATAGTAAAGGAAAAATAAATTCAACAACTATAACTAACGGAGGATACGGATATACCTGGGGTATAGTTGATTTAGGTAGTATTCAGCCCGTAGGAATAACAAGTGCGGCAAAACTAATACCGATTATACCACCATCTAAGGGACATGGATATGATATTTACAAAGAATTGGGAACTGATAAAGTTTTAATATATGCAAGATTTGATGATTCTACAAAGGATTTTCCAATAGACACCAAATTTTCTCAAGTTGGGATTATAAAAAATCCAACTAAGATTAACTCAGATACCGATATATACACAGAAAATCAATTTTCATCACTAGGAGCAATTAAACTAGATTCCGGATTTGCCGGAGTTCCCGTTATTGGTCAAAAAATTACTCAAACTGTAACTGATGGAATAGCAAGAGGATATGTATCTTCTTATGATAGTGAGACTAAAGTATTAAAATATATCCAAGACAGATCCTTACATTTTGGGAATAAAGAAAATCAAACTGATCATAATGAAGTTACTAGTAAATCTAAAGTTTATAATTTTGAATCTTCCTCACAAATTACCATAGAATCGGTAGGATCAGTTTCTATAGATAATACATTTACAGATAATAAAATTACTGTTGGGGGTAAAGTTATAAACTTGGGAGTAAGTTTTACTACAGGTCTTGCAAATCCTGAGATAAATAAACAGTCAGGAGATATAATTTATATTGATAATAGACCTTTAGTATCCAGGGATGCTAGACAAAAAGAAGACATTAAAATTATTTTGGAATTTTAAAGAAAATGGCACAAAAAACAGATTTAAACATCAATCCATATTATGACGATTTTGATCCGGAAAAGAATTTTTATAAAATTCTATTTAAACCAGGATTTCCGGTTCAGGCAAGGGAACTAACAACATTACAATCAATTTTACAGAATCAAGTAAAATCTTTTGGTAGTCATATTTTTAAAGAAGGATCGGTAGTAATTCCTGGAAATATTGCATACGATGGTAATTTTAACTCAGTAAAACTCAATTCTACTATATTTGGAATTGATATTTCTGTATATATTAATAACTTTATTGGCAAAAAAGTAACTGGGCAAATATCAGGAACAACCGCAATAATTCAGTTTGTTTCGTTCACTGATGATATAAATGTAGATAATTTAACAATATATGTAAAATATTTAGATTCTGATAATAATTTTGAAATTAAACCATTTCTCGATGGAGAAACACTAGTTGCTGAAGAAAATGTAATTTACGGAAATACCACAATAAATATTGGAACTCCATTTGCTTCTTTAATATCTACAAACTCAACATCTATTGGATCTGCTGCGTCTATTGGAGATGGAGTTTATTTTATACGAGGTTATTTTGTTAATGTATCCAAACAAACTATAATTTTAGATAACTATGGAAATACTCCATCATATAGAGTTGGATTAAAAATTGATGAATTGCTTGTTAGTGCAAAAGATGATAATAGTTTGTATGACCCAGCTAAAGGATTTACTAATTATGCTGCTCCTGGGTCAGATAGATTTAAAATTAACCTTATTTTAACTAAAAAAGTAATCTCAGATCTTAATGATACAGATTTTGTTGAGTTATTAAGAGTTGAAAATGGAAAAATTAAAATAATTGAGCAAAAAATCCAATATAATATAATAAAGGATTACATGGCAGAAAGAACTTATGATGAATCTGGAGATTATACAGTAGAACCATTTAGTGTGTCAGTAAATAACTCCCTAAATGATAGATTGGGAAATAATGGTCTATTTTTTGATACTGAGACAACAGAACAAAATAACAAACCTTCAGAGGATTTAATGTGTTTAAAAGTATCTCCAGGAAAAGCTTATGTGAGAGGTTACGACATAGAAAAAATTTCTACCTCAATTATAGATATCAACAAACCAAGAGATACTGCAAGTATAGAAACTGTTAGTGTTCCTTTTGAAATGGGAAACATTTTGAGAGTTAATACTGTATCCGGAACTCCAAAACAAAAATTTACAATAGATCTACTTGACAGATTTGTTGGATCAGGGTCCACTATCGGGAATGCAAGAGTTTATAAATTTAATTTGACTGACGCTTCATACAAAGATAATTCAACTAACTGGAATTTATACTTATATGATATTCAAACTTATACATCCATAGTTTTAAATACTACAATATCTAATACGGAATTACCTGCAACATCCTTTGTAAGAGGTAAAAGTAGTGGTGCTAGTGGATACTCAGTTTCTTCTGGGGGATCTTCTAACACGATAAGTTTGAGACAAACTTCCGGAACATTCTCAGTTGGAGAGCAACTAATTATTAATGGACTTGATTTCCCAAGAACTATTAAAAATGTAACTGCATATTCAGTTGAAGATATTAAATCAGTAAAGCAAAGTTCTTCTACGGGATTTTCTCAATTTTCTGCAAATTGTTTATTAGAAAGATTTAGATTTCCTAATGGAATACTAGGAGGAACAATCACTGGAGGAAATACACTATTAAGTCCAGGTAAACAATTCACTGGAGTAAAAATAGGATCTATTATTAGATATACATCTGCAATATCACAAAACGCATTATCAGTTGCTTTGAGAGAAGGTGATGTTGTAGGAAACGAAACACAAATAATTACTACTGAAATATTTAATAGAGTAGTCTCAATTTCTCCAGATGCAACATCATTAACGATTTCTCCAGTAACAAGTGTTACTGGGCTTTTTAATGGTAATGTTACTAATGGAAATTTTAGTGATATTTACATCGGTGCAGCAGTCATAAGAAATAAGAATTCTGGTTTTTTGTATGCACAGTTACCAGATTCAAACATTTCTTCGGTAAATCTATCAAGTTCATTATTAACAGTTTCTGAACAAATACCAGAACAATTTACAGATCCTGGTGGAATATTAACATTTAATTCTTCTCAAGTTACTGGAATTTCTAGTTCATTTTTTGTTCCATTTGATCAAGAAAGATATTCTGTCCATTATTCTGGAGGGGGTATTGGTACAATAACTTCAGATCAATTTGTTTTGAGTGGAAATACAATAACTATTAGTGGATTATTACCAAGTCAATCTTCAATTGTTGTAAATACTACACTAGTAAAAGAGGGAATTCGTAGTAAAATAAAGACATATAATAGAAGTCAAACTTTATCAATAGAAAGATCTAAAAATCCACAATCAGGGATTAATATTAGTTCTTCAATTGGAGATGGTCTTACATATAATCAGTTTTATGGACTAAGAATTCAGGATGAAGAAATATCATTAAATTATCCAGATGTTGTAAAAATTATTTCAATTTATGAGTCATTTGATTCTTCCGCACCAACTTTAGATCATATAACATTTGGTGCTAGTGCTAATGTATCAACTAATGCTATTATTGGTGAAAATATATTAGGGAAAAATAGTAAATCTATTGCAAGGGTTGTTTCAAAGATATCTAATAATGTTCTTGGTGTAGTGTATCTAAATTCTGAAAGATTAATAACTTCAGAAACCGTAAAGTTTCAAGAATCGAATATAACTACAGAAATTGAAAAAATTGTTCCAGGAAAATATAAGGATATTACAAACTCATACACTTTAGACAAAGGACAAAAAGATCAATATTACGATTATTCTAGAATTGTTAGAAACAAAAATACACCAGAACCAGCAAAAAAACTTTTAATTGTATTCGACTATTATTCAGTTCCCTCTAATGATACTGGAGATGTATTTACGGTGCTAAGTTATGATAAGGAAAGATTTACTCATGATATTCCATTTATTGGTCCAAAATCTATAAGATCTTCGGATACTTTAGATTTTAGACCAAGAGTTCCGGTTTTTAACTCAACCAATTCTTCTCCGTTTGATTTTAGTTCGAGATCACTAGAACCTATACGAATTTTATCCCCAAATGAAAATTCATTACTTGGATATGATTATTATTTGGCAAGAATTGATAAATTATACTTAGATAGAAATAAAAATTTTATTTTAGAAAAAGGAATATCATCAAATTCTCCTAAAGCACCTGATAAAAATGATGCGGTAATGGAAATTGCTACAATCAAATTACCACCATATCTATATAATCCAGCAAATGCTATTGTAACATTAGTAGATAATAGAAGATATACTATGAGAGATATTGGACTAATTGAAGATAGAGTAGAGAACTTAGAAAGAGTTACCTCACTATCTTTACTAGAAGTAAATACTCAGACTTTGCAAATTCAGGATTCCGAAGGTAATAATAGATTTAAAAGTGGATTTTTTGTAGATGACTTTAAAAATTATCAATTTATTAATAGAAGGTTGTCTTCCATTAGAATTAATACATCAACAAATGAATTAACTCCAATCACTAGTAGAAATTCACTTAAATCGCAAATTGTACCTGCAGCAGCAATTACTGACGAAAATTTAGATTTATCAGAAAATTTTAATTTATTAGATTCTAATGTTGTAAAAACTGGTCAAACAGTAACTTTGAAGTATCAATCTATTGGATGGATAGAACAAGCATTTGCAACAACCGTAGAAAATGTAAATCCATTTAATGTAATTGTTTATACTGGAGATATAAAGTTAAATCCAGAAATTGATAATTGGGTTAGAACTATTCAACTTCCTGACAAGAATATTGATATAACATTAAACTCTAGTAGAACACTTACTAATAATTTAATTAGTGATGTTTCAGTTACATTAACACCAATTAATACACAGTCAAGTAACACTATTTTTATTGATATTGCAGATCCCGGAAGGGCAGGAACCGAAGAAGTATCAGGAACAACTTCATCACAAACATCATCAACTTCATCTAATACTAATCCTAGTATTTCATCATCAGAAAACTTAGATACCGTAAGTAACACTGATACAAATATAAGAAATGTTTTAATATCTTCATCTAATGAATCATTTATGAGATCAAGAAATATTCAATTTTCGGTATCTAATATTAAACCATCTACCCAATTTTATCAATTTCTTGATGGAAATAGTGGAGTTGACTTTATTCCAAAATTAATAGAAATATCAAATTCAACTAAAGCATTTGTGGTTGGAGAAACTGTGATAGGAACATCTGGAGGAATTAACTTAATTACATTTAGAGTTGCGGTTCCTAACCATAAGTATGGTCCATATAATGCACCGTCTACTACATATACAATTAATCCATATATCAGAAATGAATCTATAGCATCTGGGTATAGTCAGTCATCAAAAATATTGAATGTTGATACTATATCACTATCAGAAGAAGCTCAGGGAAAATATTCTGGATATTTACTTAAAGGTATGCAGTTAGTTGGTCAGACCAGTGGATCTGTAGCAATTGTTGATGACTTGAGGCTTATTTCTGATAATTTTGGAGATTTAATTGGAACATTTTTTATAAGAGATCCGAATATAATTCCAATTCCATCAGTTAGAATTTCTACAGGAACTAAAACTTTTAAACTAACTTCAAGTTCATCTAATAGTCCAGGTCTTCCTGGAAGTACGGATACATCTTCTGCCGAAACAAATTTCAATTCTGACGGCACTCTTGAGCAATGGGAAAATACAGTTACTGCAACTAAATCAAATTTAAATACAAAAACAATAACCAATCTAACAACAAACACTACACAATCAGTAACTACGATAAACACACATACAACTACAACAATTCAAAGATTTGTAGACCCTCTTGCACAATCTTTCGTAGTTGGTGGTAATGTAGAATCTCCAGATTCTTCTAGAATAGGATTAACAAACGATGATAAAAATGGTGCTTTTATAACTTCGGTTGATTTATTTTTTGCCAAAAAAGATAGTGGAAATGCTACAGTAAAGGTTGAAATAAGATCGATGGAGCTTGGGACTCCAACTAGGGTTGTTATTGGAAATTCTGTTACATTACGCCCAAATGAAGTTAATATTTCATCAGATGCTTCTATTGCTACTAAAATTACATTCAACGAACCGATTTATCTCCCACCGGGTAGAGAATATGCAGTTGTAATTATTTCAGAAAATAGTGATCAATATGAGTTGTGGACTGCTGTTATGGGAGAAAAAACTGTTAACACTAAGGATCTTTCTGATACAAGTGCAGTAACATACTCAAAACAGTTTTCTATGGGAAGCTTATTTAAATCTCAAAATGGATCTATATGGACGGCAAATCAATATCAAGATCTAAAATTTAAACTATATAAAGCTCAATTTATTACCAATCAACCAGGAACTGCATTTTTTCATAACCCGACATTAGATACTAGTAACGGATATATCAAGAAACTATCAACAAATCCAGTAACAACATTACCAAGAACTGCAGCATTGGGAATTACAACTACAACAAATTCAGAACTAATAGGTATTTTATCTAAAGGTAGAAAAATTTTTGATGTGTCTAAAAATTATGTTTATGGGTACATTTCAGAAACTGGAAGTTCTGTAGCAACAGTTGGATTAACTACGGGTGGAAGTAATTATACAACAACAACAACTCCAGTAAATACATTTAATATTATTGGTAATGGTTCTGGACTTATTTTGAATATTGTGGCATCTAATAAAACTCTTACTGGAATTTCGGTAATAAATGCAGGAAATGGTTATAAAGTAGGTGATGTTGTTGGTATTGTTACATCTAATGTTGTAGGTAATCAAGGTAAAGATGCAATAATTACAATTGTATCAATTACTGGTGTTGATACTTTGTACCTAGAAAATATTCAAGGATCATTTACCAATACACTAGGATCGCAATTTGGGTATTATAATAATTCTAATGGATTAGTATCTGTTGCAAGTACTACTATTAGAAATTTTATACCTTCTTCTAATCAATACTCAGGAAATTACTTAAGAGTAGACCATTTTGATCACGGTATGTATGGAAATACAAATAAACTTAGAATTTACGATGTAGAATCTAGTACTGCACCAGTTATAATTACTTCCCCATTAATATCTACATCAACATCAATTTCTGTTTCTGCTGGAGACACTGCAAATTTTGCAATCTTCGAAGGTATTCCTGTAAGTGGATCTAATCCAGGATATATAAAAATTGGAAATGAAATAATTAAGTATGAATCTATTAATAATAATTTATTAGGTACAATAACCAGAGCAAGAGATTCTACAATATCAATTGATTATAGTGTTAACACGCTAATGTACAAATATGAGTTAAATGGTGTTTCTTTAAGAAGAATAAATAAAACTCATGATATTAGTGATTTAGATATTGGATTAGATGGATACTATGTAGAAATAGACAGAACAGATGCAAATGGTGCAAATAGAATTATTGATGGATTTATAAATGGAAATCCTGCAAATGTACCACAATTATCATTTACATCAGAATCCACTTTAGGGGGGTCTAATGTTCGTGCAAGTGAAAATATTTTATATAGCTCAATAGTACCAACCTATGATATTATTAGTCCAGGATCATCTACTTCGATCTCTTCAGTAATCAGATCTGTTACTGGTACAAGTGCAAGTGGATCTGAGTCTTCATTCTTAGATAATGGAATTGAGCCAATTCAATTAAACTCACTAAATACACTAAAAACTGTGAGACTTGTTTGTTCTAAAGAAAATGAAACCGAATATCTTGCTAATTTACCAAGAAATAAATCATTTATTACAGGAATAACTTTAACCACTACAGATACTAACATATCTCCCATAATATTTTTAGATACGGCATTTACAGAATTTATTTCGAGTAGATTACATAGTCCAATCTTTGATTATGCATTTGATGGAAGGTCTAATTCAATATTAGATGATCCACATTCTGCAGTATATGTATCTAGGCCAGTAAATATAGTTCAACCAGCATCTTCTCTTAAAGTTATTTTATCAGCATATCGACATGAATCTTCAGATTTCCGAGTTTTGTACAGTTTGTTTAGGTCAGATTCTTCAGAAATAGAACAATCATTTGAACTATTTCCTGGATATGATAATCTTTCATTTGGAGTAAGTTCAGGTCTTTCTGTAGTTGATCAATCGCTAAATAATGGAAAATCAGATTTTTTTGTAAGTTCTAGTTTAGATAATGAATTTAAAGAGTATGAATTTACTGCAAACAATCTCCAATTGTTTAATGGGTATGTAATTAAAATTGTAATGTCAGGAAAAAATCAAGCATATCCACCAAGAATTAAAGAACTCAGAACAATAGCAATACGATGATTAGAGTAAAAGGACATACAAATCTATATCGAGATGAAAATAGTGGAGCAATAATCAATTGTGATTCTGTAGCATATAATCAGTATCTTAATTTAGTTAATAATAGAGATTGTCAAAAAAAAGAAATAAATAAAATGAAAAAGGATATTGACGAAATTAAATCTTTACTTCAGGAGTTATTAAATGAATCCAGACGAAATTAAATTAAATACCGTAAATAAACTTTTTGAATATGAAAAGCAAGCAAGATCAATAGAAACTTTAGAGTTTGAAGAACTTAAAAATTTTTGTAAACTCTATTGTAAATTATATTTAAAACAACAAGAAGTATTGATGTCTTTGCCTAAGTTATAATGCATCATAAATAAATATAAATGTCACTAACAAAATGGCAGTTTATGTAAGCAATCTTGTTATAAATGCAGGAACTAATTTTGATCAGGTATTTACTCTTGAAAACATTAATACAAACTCAGCAATAAATTTAACTAATTATATTGTAAAAGCACAAATGAGGAAACATGCAAGTGCATCTGGTGTTACAACATTTACCACATCATTATATGATTCATCAACAGGAAAAATAAAAATTGGACTATCTACAACATCTACAGCATCTTTAAAACCAGGAAGATATGTATATGATATTTTAATGACTGACGCATATAATAATACTAGTAGAGTTATTGAAGGTATGGTACTCGTTAGAGAAGGAGTTACCAGATAATGGCAGACATTAAAGTTACTATAGGACAACAACAAGATGCAATAAGAGTAATTTCATCATCCATTGTAGCATCTGCAAAATTAGAAGCTGTTACTACGGATGTTAATATAGATAATCGAGAAGATCGAACATTTTTAATGTATGATTCAGCATCAGAAACATACATCCATGTTCCTGCTCATCAAATAGTTGATTTATCAGATGGAGTAGATGATGAATCCTATGATGGAGGAACTTTTTAATATTCATAAATATTAGTAAAGAGTGTAAGAAAAATGTCTACTCCAGTAATCCAATTTAAAAGGGGATTATTTCAAAATCTTCCCGCACTAAAAACTGGAGAACCAGGATTTACTACAGATAAGTATGATTTATATGTTGGATTTAATAGTACTACAGAATATAATAAATTTATTGGTTCTCATAGATATTGGACTAGAGAGACTGCATCTACTGGTAGTGGTGTAAATTTAGTAGAAAATACTAGTGGGTCAGATTATATTACTCTCAGAGCTCCTTCTAATGTAGGCGCAGCAGTAACTTATACGTTTCCAGGAGTACAGGGATCTATACACTCAATATTAACAAATGATAGTACAGGTACTCTAAGTTGGGTAACTAGCCCAACTTTTACAGGAGTTACAACATTTTCCAATACTACTGATAATACTCTAGGGGATGAAAATACCGGTGCGGTACAACTTGATGGTGGCATGGGTATTGCAAAGAACCTTACCGTCAAGCAAAATCTTCACGTTGGTGGATATGCAGAGTTTGTTGGGGTCGTAACATTTAAAGGTGGAACAATTAATATTGGTGATGGAGATACTGATGATATTAATGTTGGTGGTGAGTTTATTTCAAGTCTTCGTCCAAGTACCGATAATGCTTACGATTTGGGTATTACCACTCAAAGATGGAGAAGTCTGAATGTAGTAAGTATTGCGACTACAAATATTAGTGTTGCTGGACTTTCTACTTTTACTGGTGCAATAGATGCGAATGGTGGTGCTGATATTTCTGGTGGTGAAACAACTCTTTCTTCGGCAACAGTATCAGACCTAACTGCTGGTAGAGTAGTTCTTGCCGGAACTTCGGGTGCTCTTGAAGATAGTACAAATCTTACCTTTAGTGCTGGTGGACTCGTTGTTGGTGCTGGTGGAATTAATGTTACTGGTGTTTCTACTTTTAGCACAGATTTAGTTGTTACTGGTGATTTGCAAGTAAATGGTGGTGATGTTACAAGTAGTACTGCTTCCTTAAATCTCTTTAACACTAATGTAACCACTGCTAATGTATTAGATGCTGGTACTACAATTAGTATTGGTGCTACAACCGGTATTACTACAGTAAGAAATAATCTTACAGTTGGTGGTGATTTACGAATTAATGGTAATGACATTCTGGCATCTGATGGTAATACTAACATTACACTTACATCTAATACTCTAACTGCATTTGCTGGGGATATTCGTGTAAATGGTAATAATATTCAGGCATCTGATGGTAATGCTAATATTACTCTTACCTCCAACACTCTAACTACATTTGTTGGGGATATTAAAGTTGGTGGTAATGATATTCAGGCATCTGATGGTACAACTGCGATTACTTTATCTGGTGCAGATGTAACTGTTGCTGGTGATATAAGAATTAATGGTAATGATATTAAAGCATCTGATGGTACAACTGCGATTACACTTGCAGGTAATGATGTAACTGTTGCTGATAACCTTACAGTTAGTGGTAATCTTTATGTAAATGGTTCTACAACTCAAGTCAATACAGATGCTCTTACAGTAGAAGACAGAACGATTGACTTGGGTATAGTGAATGGTGCTGCTCCTGCTGGCAATACTACTTGGGATTTGGGAATTCTTTTTAATTATTATAGTTCATCTGCTGCAAAGAAATCAGCAGTCATCTGGGAACACGGAGACTCAAGATTTAAGTTCGCAAGTGTTCTTGCTGCTGATACTGATGGTATTGATTCAACTACTCCACAACTTACAGTCACAACATTTGCACCTATTGAAATTGAATCTCTCTTTGTAAATGATTGTGCTGGAGCATCACAAGTTATTTCTTGCACTGGTGCTGAAAGGTTCTTAGAAAACATTACTGTTGATTGTGGTTCATTCTAAATCTAAATAGATGAGTTTCAATACTCCTCTTTTTTTATGACTGAAGAAGACCTAAAATCAGTGCTCGCAAAATATCAACAAAAAGCATTTGAACTATTTAATTCTAATATTGTATTAGAAACTCAAATAGAACAAGCAAATAAAACCATAGAAAGTTTGAGTGTAGAACTAGAAAAACTAAAGAAATCAAAAAGAGTAATCAAAGAAGATTTTGCATAAATAATAAAAACTCTTATATAAGAGTTTCTATGGTATATACCACCTATGGAGTTGAATGGCAGCACCTATTATTAAAATTAAAAGATCAGCAGTTCCTGGAAAGAAACCAAATGTAAATGATTTACCTTTGGGGGAACTTGGTCTTAATACTTATGATGCAGAACTTTATACCCGCAGAGAAAGAAGTGGTATAGGTACTGATGTTGTAAGACTGGGTGCCGGTGCAACAGTCACAAATATTTTATATGTTACGAAAGATGGAAGTGATACAAACACAGGAAGAAAACTTGGAGACGCAAAAGCAACAATTGCAGGAGCAATCGCAGCAGCAGGAACAGGAACTGTTATT
>Ga0247843_1002920_pt1 | contig 29443 bp, 30 predicted proteins | sample LaCruzMarch2017__FD_192420 | JGI IMG/M metagenome (GOLD analysis project Ga0247843, IMG submission 192420) | Freshwater microbial communities from meromictic Lake La Cruz, Castile-La Mancha, Spain - LaCruzMarch2017_8m | ecosystem: Environmental > Aquatic > Freshwater > Lake | place: Spain... | reverse complement strand
TAATTGGGGAGTTTGGGGCTTGGGTTTGGATTTTCCTTTCGACATCATCGGCTTTGATCTTGACGGTACTTTAGTCGACACCAGCGGCGATCTGACCGCTGCGGTCAATCATGTCCTGGAAAGCGTCAGCAGGCCGCTGCTATCGCCAGAAACCGTGAAGCAGCATATTGGCGGCGGCGCAAAGCTGATGCTACAACAAGGGCTTGAGGCAACAGGCGGCATTCCGGATGGCGATTTCAAACCGCTCTACCGCCAGATGCTCGGATATTATGAAGCGCATGTGTCGGTGCATAGCCGCCCGTTCGATGGCGCGTTGGCGGTGCTGGATGCACTTGATGAAATGGGAGTGCGTTATGCCGTGGTGACCAACAAGTTTGAGAGCCTTGCGGTCAAATTGCTCACCGACCTTAACCTGGCACACCGTATGGGATGCATCTTGGGCGCAGATACTTTGGGCAAGGAAAATGCCAAACCTTCAGGCGCACCGATTTTTGAAATGATCAAACGCTGTGGTGGCGGACGGGCGGCTTACATCGGCGATTCGATTTACGATATGATGGCGGCAAAAAATGCCAGCGTGCCGAGCGTGGCCGCGAGTTTCGGGTTTTTGCATGGGCCAGTCGAGGACATGGGCGCAGACGCAATCATTGATCATTTTGACGAATTGCTGGATTGCCTCAAAAGCATGGGTTCAAATTAGGTCACGCAGACGCGCAGAGCACGCCGAGCCGAGCCGATTTTCTCTTCGCCGTTGCTTGCGCCAATTTGCTGCGTCTATATGTGGGGCGATCTCACAGGCATTGCAGCAGGGTATAAAGTGAACAGTTGGATGTCTCCCCGCATGATTTTTGCATTTGCGCTGGCATTTGTCGGCGCAATGTTCGCATCCCAAATGGAAGGATCCGCCGAACGCTTTCTCGTTATATTTGTATCCATGTTGGTTGCATTGTTCGTCGTTGCCGATCCCCATGATCGCGAAGAGGCACCTGCCGAACCAGCCACATCTGATGGCAATAGCCTCGATATCCCGGCTATCATCTCGCATCCACAATTGCAGGCGTTTATTGATACTTCGGCGGATGCCATATTGATGGTCGAAAATGCCCGCGTCACGGCTGCCAATCAAGTTGCGCTACGTTTGCTTGGCGCAAATATTGTTGGCCAAAATGTCCGGATGGCGTTCCGTCACGCTGGCGCGATTGAACGGCTGTCCGATCCAGAGGTGCAGCACAGCGGACACCCGATTCGGCTGGCGGGCATTGGCCAGAAAAACCAATTATGGGACATGCGGATTCAGACCATGGGTCCATCGCAGAAAATCGTGCACTTGGCCGACCGCAGCGGAACACAGGCCGCCGAACAAATGCGCGTCGATTTCGTCGCCAATGCAAGTCACGAATTGCTAACGCCATTGGCCGCTATCAAGGGCTTTATCGAAACGCTGGATGATCCCGCAGCGGGCGATGACATTGCCACGCGCAGCCGGTTTCTGGGTATCATGGCCACGGAAACCGACCGGATGCAGGCGCTGGTCCGTGACCTGATGTCGCTGAGCCGGATTGAGGCCGAAAAATATGATCCACCACAAACGCCCGTCGATTTTTGCGACATCGTCGTGGAAACCGTTGAGCAACTGCGCAACAGCCAAAAGGACCGTGGCGCAGATATTGTGGTCGATGTGACGGCAGGTCTGCCACCTGTCATGGGAGACGCCGGGCAATTGCGGCAGTTGGCGAGCAACATTTTGAACAATTCGCTGAAATATGGTCGTGCTGGCACGCCCGTCACGGTCTCATTATTGCGTTCGCGATCTGGCGCCATGATTAATTTTACGGTGACAGATGTCGGAGACGGCATTTCCCCTGAACATTTGCCACGCCTAACTGAACGGTTTTATCGTGTGGATTCAGGGCGAAGTCGCTTGGTTGGTGGAACTGGCTTAGGCTTAAGCCTTGTCAAACATATCGTTGATCGGCATCGGGGCCATCTGGAAATCCGCAGTAAAGTCGGCAAGGGTACGACGGTGTCGATATTGTTACCGGTTGCGCCAACGGGGCCGTCATAAAAATGTAATACAAGAGTCATTTATCATCCATCTGGGCCGTCTAATGGCCCTGTTACTTCTAGTTCTAACCGCGCCAAATCCATTATGGGGACAGCCAATATGTTGAAGAAATTATCGCTCATTGCCGTAAGTGCACTCGCGCTGTCAGCGTGTAATGACCAAGCCAGCACCGGCGGCGCTGCGGGTGGCTCGCGTCAGGAAATCCGGATTGTGGGTTCTTCGACGGTGTTCCCATTTGCCAAGGCCGCATCAGAGGCATTTGCAAAGGCAGACCCATCGCGCAAATCGCCCGTACTGGAATCGACTGGCACTGGCGGCGGAATTGAGCAGTTCTGCAAGGGTGTCGGCGCGGATACGCCCGATATCGTCAATGCCTCGCGTCGCATGAAAAAGAGCGAGTTCGTTAACTGCCAGAAAAATGGCGTGAAGGACGTGATCGAAGTTCAGGTCGGTATTGACGGGCTTGCGCTGGCGCAGTCCAACGCGGGCACGAAGTTCGCATTGTCCACCGCCGATGTTTACAAGGCGCTTGCAGCCAATCCGTTTGGCAAACCACAGACCGCCAAGCTTTGGTCCGATGTTAACCCTGCCCTGCCCAACTTACCTATTTCGGCTTATGGCCCGCCAACGACATCGGGCACGCGCGATTCTTTCCATGAACTAATCATGGAAGTTGGCTGCAATACGGATGCAGCGACCAAGGCGTTGAAAGATAGCGACGAAAACAAATACAAGGCGATATGCACTGAAGTGCGCAATGATGGTGCGTTCAAGGAGCAAGGCGAAAACGACAATCTGATCGTGCAGAAGCTCAGCTCCAACCCGAACATGGTCGGCATTTTCGGCTATAGCTATATGGAAGAAAATGCATCGAAGGTGCATGGCATCACCATGAATGGGGTAAACCCAACTATCGCCACGATCTCAGATGGCAGCTACCCCGGCGCGCGCAAGATGTTTATTTATGTAAAAAAAGCGCATGTCGATAAAATTCCGGGCATTCAAGATTTCGTCCTCGAATTCCTGAAGGGCGGTGTCGTCGGCGGTTATCTCACAAAATTGGGTATGATTGCGTCAAGCGATGCCGACTATAAGACCGCCAGCGGCTCTGCAAACGACCTGACCGTAATGACGGGTGCAGATTTGAAATAAAATTGCAACAATGATGGCGTCTATGGGTTTGGATCGAATCTGTGTTTGAACCAAGCCCTTGCTATTTCTGGGCGCTATGTATGACGGGTTTCGGATCATCTGTTTCAAGGGAGCATGGTTAAGTTTATGACTGGAACGGCATTGCTCTTCCTTGTCCTTGGTCTCGGCCTGATTGGTTGGATAGCTGGGCGTGCGCGGGCCGCTGCGTTTGTGCGCAGTGCAAAAGGTGGGCCGCGGGGCACCGTAAACAGCCTGCCTTATTATCACGGCTGGTTCGTCGCGATCTGCGCCATTGCCCCTGCGCTTGTTTTCATGTTCATCTGGCAATCGATTTCCCCGGCATTGGTCACGGACATGGTGCTGTCGGCTCCCGCCGCTGCCGACTTGCCCCAAGAAGGCTTCGCGCGCGCCGCGATCCTGTCGGAAGCGCGGGCGATTGCTCAAGGTTTCCAAATCGCTGCGTTTCAGAATGAGAGCGAAAAGCTCGTTCCTTTATACAAAAGCGCATTGGCATATTATAAATTGATTGGCGTTGCCGCGACATTATTGCTGCTTTTCGCTGGCGGCGCATATGCCTTCACCCGTTTAAAACCCGACTTTCGCGCCCGCAGCAAAGTCGAGCGCGTTGTCATGTTCGGGTTACTGGTCGCATCATTGATTGCCATTCTTACAACGCTGGGAATTTTTGCCTCGTTGATTTTTGAATCATGGCGTTTCTTCTCAATGGTATCGCCATTTGAATTTCTGTTTGGCACGGAATGGAACCCAAAATCGGTTGTGACGCCTGGCGCAGACAATGGGTATGGCGCGATTCCGTTATTCTGGGGCACGATCTTCATTGGCGCGATCATTGCCATGATTGTCGCCATTCCGCTCGGCTTGATGAGTGCGATTTTCTTAACGCAATATGCGTCCGCGACCGTGCGTAAATGGATGAAGCCTATCCTCGAAATTCTCGCCGGTGTGCCAACTGTGGTCTATGGATATTTTGCCGCATTAACGGTGGCGCCTGCGGTGCGTGACTTTGCCGTGATGCTTGGCTTTAGCAATGCGGCCTCCGATAATGCCTTGGCCGCTGGCATTGTGATGGGTGTGATGATCATACCCTTGGTATCGTCCATGTCCGATGATAGCATTGCTGCGGTTCCCAATGCGATGCGCGACGGAAGCCTCGCCATGGGGGCAACGAAGAGCGAAACCATCAAAAAGGTGTTGTTGCCAGCCGCCCTGCCCGGCGTTGTCGGCGGTGTATTGTTGGCGGTCAGCCGCGCGATTGGCGAAACCATGATCGTCGTCATGGCGGCGGGCTATACCGCCAACCTAACCGCCAACCCATTTGCAACGATCACCACGGTGACCGTTCAGATTGTCGCGCTTTTGACCGGTGACCAAGATTTCGGAAGCCCGCATACGCTTGCGGCATTTGCGCTTGGCCTTGCGTTGTTCGTGACGACATTCTTCCTCAATTATGTCGCCTTACGGGTCGTGAAAAAATATCGGGAAGCATATGAGTGAAGCCATGACGGAACCGACGCCCACCGACTGGAACGGGCAGATCATGCAAAAGCGGATTGCGCGGCGCTATGCGGCCGAGCGTCGGTTTAAGGTGATGGGCTTTCTGGCTGTTGCCTTGTCGACTGTGTTCCTCGCCTTTTTGCTGTTCACGATGATGGGCCAAGGCTTGCGTGGTTTTCAGCGCACAGAAATTGCGGTCGATTTTGACTTTCCTGCGTTAACGTCGGGAACGACGGCTGCCGCAATCAGTGGCCCTAATGCCGATGCCGCGCTCAATTCTATGGATGTTCCCGGCATTGTCGAACTCGCTGTTAGTCAGCAATATGGCGACATAAGCGAGGGTCTTTTGACATCGGGCGCTGCGGGCAATGTGCGGCAGATGCTGATGGATAATCCCGGCCTCGTCAAGTCAAAGCAGCAGCTGTGGTTGCCAGTAGATTCGCGATTGGACGTTGCGTTCAAACGCGATGGGGAGCCTGCAGCCGAACAAACAGTTGCAACGCTGGCGCAAAAAGACGCATTGCGCACTGGCTTTAACTGGACGTTCCTGACAGGTGCCGACGCCACGGACCCATCGGCGGTAGGCATATGGGCAGCGTTTAAGGGCTCGCTGATGACCATGGCGATTACCCTGATGCTTGCCTTCCCAGTCGGCGTATTGGCCGCTTTATACCTTGAGGAATATGCCGCCAAGAATAAGCTGACCGACTTGATTGAAGTGTCGATCAACAATTTGGCGGCCGTGCCCTCCATCATCTTTGGTCTGCTGGGTCTGGCGGTTTTCCTGACCATGTTCGGTATGCCGCGGTCGTCTGCATTGGTCGGCGGTTTGACACTTGCGCTGATGACGATGCCGGTCATCGTCATTGCGGGCCGCAATGCTATCAAATCCGTGCCGCCGTCGATACGTGAGGCGGCGTTGGGCATTGGTGCCTCGCCTGTGCAAGTCGTGTTCCACCATGTGCTCCCACTTGCCCTTCCGGGCATATTAACCGGCACGATTATCGGCATGGCGCGCGCCTTGGGTGAAACTGCACCATTGTTGATGATTGGCATGCGTGCCTTCATCCCAGCTGCGCCCGAAGGCTTCACCGACGCGACAACCGCTTTGCCTGTGCAAATCTATCTTTGGTCGGACGAGGTCAATCAGGGCTTTGTCGAAAAAACCAGTGCCGCAATCATTGTGTTGCTGATATTCTTGTTGGGCATGAACGCCCTTGCCATCTATCTTCGCAACCGTTTCGAAACGCGTTGGTGACTTATGAAAACAAAGGACGGTAATGTGGGCGTAACCCCTGGAATAGCCAAAATATCCACTCGCAATGTGAATGTATACTATGGCGAGAAGCAAGCCATTCACGACGTCTCGATTGACGTTGATCAGCAAAATGTGACTGCGTTTATCGGTCCATCCGGTTGCGGAAAGTCAACATTTCTGCGGTCTTTGAACCGGATGAACGACACCGTCGCCGGAGCCCGCGTCGAAGGCCAGATATTGCTCGACGACGAAGACATTTATGCATCTGGCATGGATGTCGTGCAATTGCGCGCGCGCGTCGGAATGGTGTTTCAAAAGCCAAATCCATTCCCGAAATCGATTTACGACAATGTCGCTTATGGTCCGCGTATCCACGGTCTGGCCAGCGGCAAGGCCGAGTTGGATCACATCGTCGAGACGTCACTCACTCGCGCTGGATTGTGGACTGAGGTCAAGGATCGCCTGAGCGAAAGCGGAACGGCGCTTTCCGGCGGTCAGCAGCAGCGCCTGTGCATTGCCCGCGCCATTGCAGTGGACCCTGAAGTTATATTGATGGATGAGCCTTGCTCCGCGCTTGACCCAATTGCCACTGCGCGGATTGAGGAGTTAATTCACGACCTGCGCGGAAAATACGCCATCATCATCGTGACCCATAATATGCAGCAGGCCGCGCGCGTGTCGCAACGCACCGCCTTTTTCCATTTGGGCGATTTGATTGAATTTGGCGAAACGTCGGACATATTTACCAATCCACGCGAAGACCGCACCAAAGATTATATTACCGGCCGTTACGGTTAGAAAGGTTGCGACATGACCACGGGCACAAAGCACACAATCACGGCATTTGACGATGATATGGACGAAATCCGTGGGCTCATTGCCGAAATGGGTTCGCGGGCCGAAGCTGCAGTCATTGCGGCGATGAAGGCGTTGCGCGAGCATGATACCGATACAGCCGCAACCATCCGCGCTGATGACAAAATCATCGACACACTCGAAACCGAAGTCGAACGATTGGTGGTCCGGACGATCGCATTGCGCGCACCAATGGCGGATGATTTGCGTGAGCTAATCGCCGCGCTCAAAATGTCGGCCGTCATTGAACGCATTGGCGATTATGCCAAAAATATCGCCAAGCGCGTGCCGCAGATGAATGGCAAGATACCGTCCTCCGCGCTTGAGCAATTGGGCCGCATGGGCGAAATCGTCGTCGAAATGATCCGCATGGCGATGGACGCTTATGCCAAGCGGGACGTCGATCTGGCCTGCGCGGTCACCGTTCGCGACGATGTGGTGGATCAGCTTAACAAGGATTTATTCGTAGACTTCGTCGCTTATGTCGTCAAAAATCCCCAAAATGCGACGGAAGTTGCGCATTTGCTGTTCACCGCAAAAAACCTTGAACGGATTGGCGATCACACCACTAATGTAGCGCAAATGATTTATTTTACCGAAACGGGTGAAAACCTGCCCGACGCTTGAAGCGGAGATTTATATGCCCAAGGCGCAATTGCTATTGGTTGAAGACGACAGTGCGCTTGCCGAGTTGGTACGCTGGCATTTTGAACGCGAAGAATTCGACGTCCAAAACACTGGCGACGGTGAAGAGGCGCTATTGATGGCCAAGGAGCGCACACCTGATTTGGTATTGCTCGATTGGATGCTGGAGAATTTATCTGGCATCGAAGTATGCCGCCAATTGCGCAAGTCTGACAACACCGCCAATGTGCCAATCATCATGCTAACCGCACGCGGTGAAGAGGATGACCGGATACGTGGACTTGAAATCGGTGCTGATGATTATGTCACCAAGCCGTTTTCACCACGCGAGCTCGTTGCCCGTGCCAAGGCCGTCCTCCGCCGCGTGCGCCCCGCCTTGGCTGGCGAAGCCTTGCGCTTCGGTGATGTCGAAATGGACACCGTCGCGCATAAGGTGAAACGCGGTGGTAAGCAGGTGCCTTTGGGTCCGACCGAATACCGGTTGCTAAAGCATTTCCTCGAATATCCAGGCCATGTCTTTTCGCGTGAGCGCTTGCTCGACAGCGTCTGGGGCCATGACAGCGACATCGAAATCCGCACCGTTGATGTCCATATCCGCCGCCTGCGCAAAGCCCTGAACGAAGACTTTGACAGCGACATCATCCGGACGGTCCGTTCGGCGGGCTATTCGTTGGACCAAGACGCCGTCTAACAGGAAAGCTGTCGGCGCACGGAAACGCCAAACCCCATCAGCGTTGCAAGTGCGGTGGCAATACAGCGGGGATTCATTGCGGCTGCCTAAAAAATAGACCATCCGTTGATGACGCTTGGAAAGCAATTTGGTGATCCTGACCCTAGGAATAAATTCTCTCTTCGTGCCAGCCTTTCCAACCTTGCTTTACGCTTGCGTCAAGTGACGGGCCATGCCAAGACGCGGGCAAATTTGGCGGCTTTGTCCGTTGTGCATATTGGAGATCGACTATGACCATCAGTTTTAAAGACAAGGTTGCAATTGTAACGGGTGCAGGCGGCGGTTTGGGCAAGGCTTATGCCCTTGAACTCGCCAAGCGCGGTGCCAAAGTGGTGGTCAATGATCTGGGCGGCGCGCGCGACGGTACGGGAACATCTGATGCAGCGGCGCAAGTCGTTGAGCAGATCAAATCCGCTGGCGGCGAAGCGATGGCCAATGGCGGCAGCGTCACCGAATATGAACAGATGGTCGAAATGGTCGCAAAGGCAAAAGAGGCCTTTGGCGGCGTCCATATCCTGATCAACAATGCCGGTATCTTGCGCGACAAAAGCTTTGCCAAGATGGACATGCCCGATTTCGATCTGGTGCTTCAGGTACATGTCATGGGTTCGGCCAATTGCACCAAGGCCGTTTGGGACACGATGCGGGACCAAGCCTATGGCCGTATCTTGATGACCACCTCGTCAACTGGCCTATACGGCAATTTTGGCCAAGCCAATTATGGCGCAGCAAAGCTTGGCCTTGCCGGCTTTACCAAGACGCTGCATTTGGAAGGCGCGAAGTATAATGTCCGCGTCAATTCGCTTGCCCCGGTCGCTGGCACACGCATGACCGAGGATATTTTCCCAGAAGGGCTGTTCGACCAATTTACGCCTGAAAATGTCGTTCCAGCCGCGCTCTATCTGGTCAGCGAAGATGCGCCGACCAACATGATCATCGGTGCAGGCGGCGGTGGCTATCACGCCGCTTATGTCACCATGACGCCCGGCGTCGCGTTGCGTCAGGAAGACCGCAATGTCGAAGGTTTTGCCGCAGCATGGGACAAGATCATCGACCGCACCGGCGAAACGGTGCCGCAATCGGGCGGCGAACAATCCGTCGCCGTCATGAAGGCGTTGCAGGCCTTGGGCTAAATTATCCCGATATTATCTTAAAAAGCTCGGTCTTTGGCCGGGCTTGTTTTATGCGTCGACCAGTTTCATTAACTTGCGTTCGACAGGTGCCAGCACTGGCCCCAGTTCATGGCCGCGTTTCAGGATTGCGCCGCCTTCGCCCACCAACGCCCACATGCCTTGGCGATTGCGCAACGCGGGGCGTTTTTCGATGCGATATTCGGGGCGCTCGGTCGCGCGGCGGAACATGCTAAACACAGCGGCGTCGCGGCCCAAGTCAATGGCATAATCCCGCCAATTACCCGCCGCGACCATCCGGCCATATAGGTTCAGGATTTGCGTCAGCTCATTTTTTTCAAAGCCAACCTGATTGTGGCGGCTAACCCCGGGAAAGGGTGTGACGACGGCGCTCAACTGACCTTGCGTCCCTTTGCTGGACGTGGCTGGGCTGGACGTGGCTTGGCAGGCGCAACGTTTGAAGCGGCATCGCGCTGTGCCATCAACTCGGCCACTTTCTTGCGCAAGCTTTCAATCTCGCATTGCATGATCTCAAGGCTTTGTGTCGCTGGATCGAACATTTCGCGGCATGGCGTACCATAGGGCATGAAATCACGCGCGTAAGTTTCCGCCTTTACCAAGGTTGATCGCGCTTTTTGACCAATCATGGTCGCGCCGGCTGGCACATCCTCTGTCACGACCGCAGCCGCGCCAATGCGCGCACGTTCGCCAACCGTAATTGGCCCAAGAATCTGCGCGCCCGAACCGATGATGACATTATCCAATATGGTCGGATGCCGCTTTCCACCAATTCCTGTCGTCGGATTGGTGCCGCCAAGCGTGACATTTTGATACATGGTGACATTGTCACCGATTTCCGCTGTTTCGCCAATGACGCTGAAACCGTGATCCAAAAAGAATTTGCTGCCAATTTTCGCACCAGGGTGAATGTCGATACCCGTCATGAAGCGCGCAAAGTGATTAACCAGCCGCGCCAGAAAAAACATATGCCCCAAAAATAACCAATGCGCGACGCGGTGATAGCCGACCGCCCAAACGCCGGGATATAATAATATCTCCCACCGCGAACGCGGTGCCGGGTCTCGTTCTTTGATCGAGTCGAGATATTCGATGAGATTAGAAATAAACATAAATGACTCTGCTGGCCTTTGCCGGACCCGTTGATTGCGTCCAAGCTAAGACGTTTGGCTGGGCTTTTCCAGCAAAGGATGCAGTTTGCCAATAATTATGTGTATAAAAATTGGTAAAAGCGATTATATGCTGCCCATTGATTAACGGAACCGATTTATGAGCACATATCTTCCAACGCTAAAACAGCTGCAATATCTGGCGGCGTTGCAAGAGCTTGGCCATTTTGGCAAGGCCGCCGAGTCCTGCTTCGTCACGCAATCGACGCTATCGGCGGGCATTCGCGAGCTGGAATCGCTACTTGGCCTTATGTTGGTCGAACGCACGCGCCGCGTTGTCCGGTTCACCCCGCTTGGCAACAAGATCGTCGCAAAGGCGCACCGGATATTGCGTGAAGCAGAGGAACTGGCGGAAATGGCACGTTCAGCGGGTACGCCATTGGCCGATGACCTGCGGATGAGCGTCATTCCAACCATCGCGCCGTTTTTGCTGCCGAAATTATTGCCCGCATTGCGTAAGCAATATCCCGATTTGAAATTATATTTGCGCGAAGAAACCAGCGCCGCTGCGATCGACGCGTTGCATCATGGACATGTCGATTGCGTATTGCTTGCGCTGCCCTTTGCCGCTGGCGATATTGAAAAAGCGACGTTGTTTGAGGACCGCTTGTTTGTGGCGTTTCCCAAGGATGACCCGCGCGATCCCCCCGAAAGCATTAAGCCCGAGCTAATCGACGAAAGCCGGATGCTTTTGCTGGTCGATGGCCACTGCCTTAAGGACCATGCGCTTGCCGCATGCAACCGCCCCGAAATGCGCGCCTTTGCAACTATGCTGGGCACATCGCTGCATACGTTGGTGCAAATGGTCGATAATGGCCTTGGCCTTACCATCATCCCCGAAATGGCGGTTAAAGCTGGATTGTTGAACGGCACCGATGTGCAGGCCCGCCCATTGAACGCCGAACATGCGTCACGCGAGATTGCGTTGGTGTGGCGCACCAACAGCCCGCGCCGTGAGGAATTTGAACTGCTGGCAGATGCGCTGCGCGCCTTGCACGCCGCATAATTACGCCCAACGGTCGGACCGCGCGTCATCGCTGGCTTTGGCGTCGACCCATTTTGCGGTGCCATCGGCATAATGCTCGCGCTTCCAAAATGGTGCCTCGGTCTTCAGCCGGTCAATGAGGAACGCCGTCGCCTCCAATGCCTCCGCCCGGTGTAGCGAAGCGGCTCCGACAACGACCACAGCCCCCCCCACAGGGACAATTCCAACGCGATGGGTGATGACGGCGCCCAGCAACGACCATCGCGCTGTGGCGGCTTCTATGAGGCTTGAAAGACTTGCCTCCGTCATGCCGGGATAATGTTCCAATTCAATCGCGGTTACCCCGCCATCGTTGCGCACAATACCCGTGAAGCTGGCCAATGCACCGCCGCCAAGACCCGCCAAAGCGGCCAGCTCCGACGCGGGCTCAATTGGCGCATCGCTGATCCGCACCGCTTTCATCCGCCCGTGACCGGAGGGAAGATCGCCAGTTCCTGCGCCGCACCAAGCAGAGCATCGCCTGTAACCATTTCTTGGTCCAACGCGAACCGCAGGCGTGAAAGGTCGTGTAATGCGCGGGCATGCTCTTGGGAACCCGCGGAAATCCAAGCCACAAGATCGCCAACAGTGCGGGCATCCTGCGGCACATCATATTCTTCGGATGACAGCCCGATCGCCTCGCGCACGCTGGCAAAATACAACAATTTCATGGCGTCAATCCATATGCTTAATGCCGACGCGCAGATAATCCCAACCGGTAATCATCGTCAGCACCGCCGCGATCCACAACAACAGCAACGCCGCTTGCTTCAGCAAAATCCAGTCCGGCAGCGCCCCAGCCAAAATGACCCCGCCAAGCGAGACCAATTGAAATGTCGTTTTCCATTTGGCGAGTTTGGACACTGGCACCGAAATCTGAAGACCTGCAAGAAACTCGCGCAAACCCGACACAATCATTTCGCGCAACAAGATGATCAAGGCGGCAATCACGTGCCACCCCTCCACATCGCGCGTGAAGACCAGCATCAAAATGACGGCGGCAATCATGATTTTGTCGGCAATGGGGTCAAGAAAGACGCCCAGTTTCGACACCGTCCCTTGCGCGCGGGCAAGATAGCCGTCGAAATAATCGGTGATCCCCATCAGACAGTACAGCACGAATGCAAATGAATAATCGAGCGGTAGCGGCTGCACGCTCATAGGCTTGGTCCCGGGCCACAATAAGAAGACCAGTATGGGCACGGCGAAAATTCGCGACAAGGTCAGGATATTGGGCAAGCTAAGCATAAAGCACCGATAGCGTGATGCGCGTGTAAAATCACCTGACTATTTACCAGCGATCCGAAATGCGCTTTGCTATGCTTCCAACCGGCAGCTAAGGCACGGGGCATCCTCCGCATGAGAAACTGGTAACCTTATGGCCACAACAATGTCTCTGATGAACAAGCGCCGCTTTCTGCCGCTATTCGTCACGCAGTTTCTCAACGCCTTCAACGATAATTTCTACAAAATGACGATGGTGATCTTGGTCACCTACGACATTTATTCGGACCCCGCGCGCGAAGCAAATTTCAACGCGATTGCAGGCGCACTGTTCATCTTGCCGTTTTTCCTGTTTTCGGCGCTGGCGGGGCAATTGGCGGACACGATTGAAAAAACCAAGGTCATCCGCATGGTGAAAACGGCCGAGATATTCATAATGCTATTTGGTGCAGCGGGTATCTATTTGCAGAATATTCCGCTGATGCTCGCCACCTTGTTTGCGATGGGCGTGCATTCGACATTTTTTGGCCCAATCAAGTATGCAATCCTGCCGCAACATCTGGAAAAAGATGAGGTGCTGGGTGGTACTGGCCTTGTGGAGGCTGGAACCTATTTGGCCATATTGGGGGGCACGATCGCAGGCGGCATTATCCCTGGCGAAATTGCCGGCGTCTGCATCATCATCATTGCCATAATCGGGCGCATAACCGCTCAGTCTGTGCCAGTCGCGCCACCCGAAAACGACGCACCGACAGCCAAAATGGACTGGAATATCTTCCGTAGCAGCTGGCGGCTTGTCCGCGACACTATGCATTTCCCCCATTTGTTCATGGCCATCATGGCGATCAGTTTTTTTTGGGGTATTGGCGCGGTGTTGGGTTCCATTTTTCCGCCAATGGTCAAAAATGCAATTGGCGGCGACAATACCGTAGCGACCTTGTTTACCACATTTTTCTCCATCGGTGTCGCGATTGGCTCGATTGCCATCAACCGCCTGCTTAACGGAACGGTCTCTGCGAAATATGCACCGGCATCGGTGATTGTCATGGGGCTGTTCGTTCTCGACCTGTGGTGGAGCGTTAGCCATTGGGGGCCGGTGGGCACAGAGTTGATGAATTGGTACAGTTTCCTGACACTTGGTAAGGGAGAACGGATGATAGTCGACATTTTGGGCATCGCTATTGCCGCCGGGATGTTCGTGGTTCCGCTTTACGCGTTTCTGACCACTACTGTTGCAAAGTCGCAAACCGCACGAACCATTGCTGCCAACAATATCGTCAATGCCGGCGCAATGGTCATTGGCGCCATTATCTACAGCCTGCTCGTGAGCTCCGGCGTCAGCATTGCCGACACTTTGTTCATGATCGCAGCGGCCTGTTTAATATCCGCTTGGATCGCTTGGCGGCTCCATAAAGTCTGCGACGTCGCCGCGCTTCAGGTCACGCAATAAAGCAGGTGATCGCCGTTAAAGGGTTTCTAGCCATTTTCTTTCGCATAAATTGGCGGGCACTTGCCGCGTCTGTTACGCATTGCAGCGTCAATCAGGAGATCTTTGCCGATGGAGAGAGCAGCACATATTCAACACACTGGCGGACCCGATGTTATTGAATGGGCCGACGTTCAACTTGCCGAACCTGGCCCGGGCGAAGTCCGGATGCGCAACGCAGCAGTTGGCCTCAACTTTATCGACACTTATCATCGTAGTGGACTTTATCCGATGGCCATGCCCAGCGGTTTGGGCATGGAGGCCGCTGGCGTCATTGAAGCCGTGGGGCAAGGCGTCGCCGACTGGCGTGTGGGTGACCGAGTCGCTACTTTTGGTCCGAATATTGGCGCGTATTGCACGGCGCGAAATATCCCCACGCATAGTCTGTTTCTTGTCCCCGACGGCATCAGCGATGAAGTGGCGGCAGCGGGTTTACTGAAAGGCTGCACTACCGAATTTCTCATTGAACGCTGTGCCAAGGTGCAACCTGGATGGGACGTTTTGGTCCATGCTGCCGCTGGCGGCGTCGGTTTGTTGCTCGTCCAATGGCTGAAGCATGTCGGCGCGCGCGTCATTGGTACCGTCAGCACGGAAGAGAAAGCCGCATTGGCGCGGGCAGCAGGCGCCGACCATGTCATTTTATATGGCAAGGAAGATGTTGCCCGACAGGTGCGCGAATTGACTGGCGGCAAGGGCGTTGAAGTGTCTTTTGACGGTGTCGGGCAGGAAACTTGGGAGACTTCAATCAACGCAACCGCACGGCGCGGCCTGATCGTCAGCTATGGCAATGCGAGCGGCCCCGTTTTGGGCGTTAACCTTGCATTGCTCGCGCAAAAGGGCTCGCTTTATGTCTCGCGGCCGACTTTATTTGATTATTACCACAACGCAGCCGAGCGGACGGCAGGTGCAGAAGATGTGTTCGACATGTTCGCGCAGGGCATCATTGAAATGACCATTGGACAACGTTATGTCCTTGAAGATGCCGCGCAAGCGCATCGCGATCTGGAGGCACGCCAAACCATTGGTTCAACGGTGCTGATCCCGTAAACGACACAGTGTAATCATAAGGGGGAGCATTATGAAAATCACCGATAAGACCGCGTTAGTGACGGGTGGTAGTGACGGCATCGGCTTGGAAATCGCGCGCCAACTGCTGGCAAAGGGCGCGTGCGTGATTGTATGCGGCCGCCGCGAAGACGCGCTGGCATCGGCGCGCACGGAGGGTTTTGAGGCCATTCAAGCTGATCTTTCCACCGCCGCTGGCTGCGCGGCGCTTGCTGCTGCTTTGGCAGACAGGCCCCTCGATATGCTGATCAACAACGCCGGGATGAGCGGGAATTTCGGCCCCAATGAGCCGCTCGACCTTGCGCTGACCGATCAAGCCATTTTCCTAAACCTCAACGCACCATTGCATCTGATCGGCCATCTCCTGCCGACTTTGTTGCAACGGCAAGAGGCGGTGATTGTCAATGTCACCTCGGGCCTTGCCATTGCACCACGTGCGGGCGGCCCGGTTTATTGCGCCACCAAGGCGGGCTTGCGCAGTTTCACCCAATCGCTGCGGCACAATTTACGCGACACAAACGTCCATGTGATTGAGGCGCTGCCGCCTGTCGTAGACACCGCGATGACGCGTGGCCGGATAAACGGCAATAAAATGTCGGCCAAGCAATGTGCGGCTGAAATCGTTGATGCCATTGCGACCAATGCCACGGAGGCCAATGTCGGCATGGTTAAGCTTCTGCGGATGATATATTCAATCTCGCCTGCGCTTGTGCGGCGGATCATGATCAAATTCTAAGGGTCAATCTGAGCCAAAGAAGTTGCGTTCCCATTTGGTAAAACCGAAATCTGCAATTTCAGGAAAATAAGTGGTGCCCCAGGCCCGACTCGAACGGGCACTCCTTTCGGAACAGGATTTTGAATCCAGCGCGTCTACCATTCCACCACTGGGGCACATCTTTGCCAGGCGGACCCGGTCAAGCGGAGGCCCCTCTAACCGAGCCTCCGCCATGATGCAAGTGCATCCTTATGTCTTCAGTTCCGCTATTTCTTAAGCTCTTTTGCGAGTGTCTTGAGCGTAGCCTTGCCATAAGGGGCCTTGAACCCGCCCATGCCAGCAACATCAACGCCCGTCTGGCGATAGACTGCGCGCATATGGCTGAACGTCTTGAACCCGTCGGCACCGTGATAATTGCCCATGCCCGATGGCCCAACGCCGCCAAAGGGCAGGTCTTCCATCGCATTGTGGAAGACCACATCGTTGATGGTAACGCCGCCGGAAACAGTCCGCGTCAGCACGCGTTCTTCCTCGGCCTTGTCCGATCCGAAATAATAAAGGCCAAGTGGACGATCATGCGCGTTCACATAATCAATGGCTTCTTCCATCGATGAATAGGTCATCACGGGTAGGATTGGGCCAAAGATTTCCTCCTGCATCACCTTCATATCGTCAGTGACGTTGCGGACGATGGTCAGCGGCATTTTGTTGCCGTTGGACGTGGCAAATTCCTCATTGGCTGGGTTAATCTCAATGATCTCCGCACCCTTTTCCCGCGCATCGTCGAGATAGACCTGCAACCGTTCATAATTGCGCCCGTTCACGACCGACGTGTAATCGTCATTGTGCAGCAATTTTGGATATTGCGCGGTGACGCCAGCCTTCACGGCCTCAATCACATCATGCTCCTGATCGCTTGGCACCAACAGATAATCGGGCGCCAGGCAGATTTGGCCGGCGTTCATCATCTTGCCCAACGCGATCCGCTCGCCCGCCTTTTTCTTGTCCGCGCTGCGGCCAATGATGGTCGGCGACTTGCCGCCAAGTTCCAACGTGACCGGCACCAGATTGTCAGCGGCAGCGCGCATGATATGTTTGCCAACGCTCGTCGCGCCTGTGAAGATCATATGGTCAAAGGCCAGCTTGGAAAAGGCCATGCCGACTGCAGCGTCGCCGGTGAAAACCGCCATTTCCTCTTCAGCGAAATATTTGGGCACAAGTTCTTCAAACAAGGCCGATACCCGCTCTGTAAATTCGGATGGCTTGATCATGGCGCGGTTACCGGCGGCGAGGACGCCCGCCATTGGCACCATCACCATACCAACGGGGAAGTTCCACGGCGCAACGACGCCGACCACACCCTTGGGCTGAAACACGACCTCGGCCTTGGCACCGATCAGGCCCAAGGGAAAGGTGGGCTTGCGCTTCTCGCCCTTGGCCCAGCTTTCAAAATGCTTCTTGGCGTACTTCATCGCGCTGACCGAAGGCATGATATCCGTCAGCAGCGTCTGTTCGCGGCTGCGATGGCCGAAATCGGCCGAAACGGCCTTTGCAAAATCTTCGGCATGGTCGATCAGCAACGCAATTGCACGGTCCATGCGGTCGCGACGCACCGACATCGGTTCCGGCATGGCGGCGGTAAACGCGGCACGCTGTTTTTCAAGCACAGTCTGCATATTTGCGGTCAATTTCTCTCTCCCTTTAATCGGCTGATGAATTGTTAGCGCGAAGCGTTGCACATTGAAACCATTTTGGCGTATCGGCATTGCTAACACGCGCAAAGCGTGACGATTTGAAGGGAGAGAAGATGATCGAGGCAGGAAAAAAATGGACGCCGCCTGCGGGTTGGCCAGCGATGACCCGGGATCAGGTAAAGGTAGCCTTGTGCGCGCCGGGCATGCCATTTGAAATGGAAACTGCCGTGATTGAAGGCGTGCCAACGCGCGTCTGGAAAAATACTTTGCCCAATCTGGCGGCGCTTGCCGGACATGCCACGGCATCATTCGGTGACCGCGAATTTGTGGTGTATGAAGATGAGCGCGTCACATATGACGCCTGGCACCGCGCCGTCGCGTCATTGGCGCAGGCGCTGCAGGACTGCGGCGTTAAAAAAGGTGACCGCGTCGGCCTTGCTATGCGCAACCTGCCCGAATGGCCAGTCGCCTTTTTCGCCGCCGCCGTCACTGGCGCGATTGTTGTGCCGTTGAACGCATGGTGGACGGGCGAAGAGCTGTCCTTTGGCATGGCTGATTCGGGCGCTGCCGTTTTGATCTGCGATACTGAACGTTGGGACCGCATTGCGCCGCACATATCCGAAATGCCCGCGCTAAAGCATGTGATGGTTACGCGTAACGGTGGGGCCGCGATGGCAGAACCGGCTATTCCGCTCGAAAATATCATTGGTGAACCGAAGGGCTATGCCCAGTTGCCCGACCTAGCGCTGCCCGATGTCGCAATCGCGCCGGATGATGCGGCCACCATTTTCTATACCAGTGGCACGACAGGCAAACCCAAAGGAGCGCTGGGGTCCCACCGTAACTTGCTCACCAATGGCCTTTCCAGCGCTTATTCTGGCGCAGCGACCATATTGCGTCGTGGCGAAGCTTTACCTGAACCAAGCATTCGGGCGTCCTTGCTGGTGATCCCGATGTTCCACGTCACCGCCTGTTCGGCATCGATGATTCCCACGATTCAGGCTGGTCACAAAATCCTACTCCTGCACAAATGGGACACATTAAAAGCTTTCGAGATTATTGAGCGTGAGAAGATCAATGCCACAGGCGGCGTGCCATTTATCGCTTGGCAGTTGATTGAGCATCCCGACCGCGAAAAATATGACCTCAGTTCCATCGATGCGATCAGCTATGGCGGCGCGCCATCTGCGCCGGAATTGGTAAGCAAGATTTACGAAATCTTCGGTGCGTTCCCCGGCAATGGCTGGGGCATGACCGAAACCATGGCGACCGTCACTTCACATATAGCCGAAGATTATCTCAACCGCCCCGATAGCTGCGGCCCAGCGGTTGCGGTGTCCGACCTGAAAATCATGTCTGAGGACGGTATGACCGAAGTGGCTGTTGGTGCGGTTGGCGAATTATGGGCACGCGGCCCGCAAATCGTCAAAGGATATTGGAACCGCCCCGATGCAACTGCCGAAACCTTTGTCGATGGCTGGGTCCGAACAGGCGACCTTGCGCGCGTGGATGACGAAGGTTTCTGCTTCATCGTTGATCGCGCAAAGGACATGATCATTCGCGGCGGCGAGAATATCTATTCGTCGGAAGTCGAAAATATTCTTTATGAGCATCCGGCAGTCACGGACGCTGCCTTGGTCGGCATACCGCACCAGACCTTAGGCGAAGAACCCGCAGCCGTGGTGCATTTAGCACCCGGCATGACCGCCACTGAGGAGGAGCTGCGAATTTATGTCAGCGAACGTCTGGCGAAGTTCAAGGTGCCAGTAAAGATCATCTTCACACAAGATACTTTGCCGCGCAACGCCAATGGCAAGATCCTGAAACGCGATTTGAAGACGCTGTTCTAGGGTCAGGACCTAAGGCGGCAATAGCGGTGATTCACATTTGTTTTTGATGGCCCGGCGGCCTATACAGCGCCAAACCGAAACCAAAGGAATCTTCCATGCACCACGCCGATCCTGTCGTCATATTGTCCTACGCCCGTACGCCCATGGGCGGGATGCAAGGGGCATTGGCCGATGTTTCGGCAACTGACCTTGGCGCGACGGCGGTGAAGGCAGCGGTGGAACGCGCTGGCGTCGATGGCGCGATGATTGAACGTATCTATATGGGCTGCGTCCTACCCGCAGGCTTGGGCCAAGCCCCTGCTCGGCAGGCGGCGATCAAGGCTGGCTTGCCCAAATCGGTACAAGCAACGACCGTGAACAAGGTATGTGGTTCGGGTATGCAGACCGTTATCATGGGCAGCGAGGCGCTCGCCGCAGGGTCAGTTGATTATGTCATCGCGGGCGGCATGGAAAGCATGACCAACGCCCCCTATTTGCTGAAAAAGCATCGCAGCGGCGCGCGCATCGGGCATGACACAGCTTATGATCATATGTTCCTCGATGGCCTTGAAGACGCCTATGAGGCTGGCCGCGCCATGGGCACATTCGCGCAAGACACCGCTAATGATTATCAACTGACGCGTGAGGCGCAGGATGCCTATGCGATTGAATCGCTCCGCCGCGCACAAAAAGCGATTGCCGATGGCGCATTCAAGCAGGAAATTGTCGCCGTGACCGTTGCCACCCGCAAGGGCGATGTCATTGTCGACACCGACGAACAACCCGGTAAGGGCATGCCCGACAAAATCCCGAGTTTGAAAGCTGCCTTTGCCAAGGATGGCACGATTACCGCGGCAACCAGCTCATCCATCTCCGATGGTGCAGCGGCGCTTGTCCTGACGCGTCAGTCGGTCGCCGATGCCAACGGACAAACAACCATTGCCCGCATCGTTGCCCATGCCGCACATGCACAGGAACCATCGGCGTTCACCACTGCACCTGTCGGCGCGATCAGCAAATGCTTGGAAAAGGCCGGGTGGACCATCAATGATGTGGACCTGTTCGAAGTGAACGAGGCCTTTGCCTGCGTCGCCATGTTCGCCATGCACGATCTTGGCATAGCGCATGACAAGATGAACGTGCATGGCGGCGCTACTGCGCTTGGCCACCCCATTGGCGCGTCGGGCGCGCGGATCATCATAACCTTGGTCGCGGCTCTGCAACGCCATGGCAAGACACGCGGCATTGCGGCATTGTGCATTGGCGGCGGCGAAGCGACGGCACTTGCGATTGAGCTTATCTAAACGGTTATAACGCGCTGCAATATGCATATCGTTTTTGTCCTGTTCGACAATGTCACCCAGCTTGATTTCACCGGGCCAGTGCAGTTTTTGTCGCGGCTGCCCGGCGCAGTGGTGCATGTTGTCAGCAAAGACGGCCAAGCCGTTACGACCGACTGCGGTTTTTCAATCCTGCCGCGCTCCGGCTTCGCCAATTGCCCGCAAGCGAACATATTATGCGTGCCCGGCGGCCGCGGCGTCCGCGACGCGATTGCGGACACAGCCATCGTCGATTTCGTGCGCCAACAGGCCAAGGGTGCAGATTATATCACCAGCGTGTGTACTGGCGCGTTCGTCCTAGGTGCAGCAGGGCTGCTTCAAGGCAAAAAGGCAACGTGTCATTGGGCCTATACGCAGTTGCTTCCCCTTTTCGGCGCAACGCACGCGCCAGCGCGAGTCGTGCGTGATGGCAATCTGATCACCGCTGGCGGCGTGACCTCCGGCATTGATTTTGCGCTTGAACTGATTGCGGCGATATCGGGCGAGGATGTCGCAAGGACAATCCAATTGGCGCTCGAATATGACCCCGCGCCACCCTTTGGCGGCGGTTCGCTTGCAAGTTCCTCAGATGAAACTGTCGGTAATCTGCGTGCGCGCGTTTACGACAAGGCGGCGTCCGAAATGAAAACGGCCATTCAACATATAATTTAACCCGCCGATTAAATTCACACTGGACGTACGCGCGACATCGGCATAGCTTCTCCCTTCGGGAGAGAGAAAACATGACAAAAAAGCTTTTGGCCGCAGCGGCATTTTTGAGCGCGGCAATGATGCTGAGTTCCTGTGGAAAGTCGGCGGCGGACTCGGACATTCCCGCCTTTGCGGCGATTGACGGCGATTATTTGAAAACCGGCGGTGACGGCTCCAACTGGGCGATGACCGGCTTCAATTATGATGAACAGCGGCACAGCCCGTTGAAGCTGATTAACGACGGCAATGTGCAAAATTTAGGGATCGCATGGTTTGCCGACTTACCAGATGCGCGCGGGCAAGAAGCAACGCCGGTGGTGGTCGATGGCAAAATGTTTATCTCCACCGCTTGGTCCAAGGTTTTTGCTTATGATGCCAAAACGGGCAAGCCATTATGGAGTTTCGACCCCAAAGTCGACAAAGCGCGCGGCGTCAAGGCCTGCTGCGACGTTGTCAATCGCGGCGTCGCTTTCTGGAAAGGCAGCGTTTTCGTCGGCACCATTGACGGTCGCCTGATCTCACTCGATGCGAGCACCGGAAAGCAGAATTGGAGCGCGCAGACGCTTGATCTGGAATCAAACGGTACCATCACGGGCGTCCCGCGCGTGGTCAAGGACAAGGTTGTGATTGGCTTTGGTGGCGCTGAATTTGGCGCACGCGGTTATGTCACTGCTTATGATGCGGCGACTGGTAAAAAGGCATGGCGTTTCTACACCACGCCCAATCCTAAGGGCGAACCGGACAATGCCGCCAGCGACGAAATCCTGAAAACCGCAGCGACCAAAACCTGGAGCGCAAAACCCAAAAAGGGTGACTGGCGCGAAAGCGGCGGCGGCGGGACCGTGTGGGACGCCATTGTCTATGATGCCGAACTGGATCAGCTTTATCTCGGCGTTGGCAATGGCAACCCGTGGAACCACGGTATTCGTTCCAATGGTGAAGGCGACAATTTGTTCCTGTCCTCCATCGTCGCACTAAAACCCAACACCGGCGAATATGTCTGGCATTATCAGGAAACACCTGCCGAAAGCTGGGACTATACCGCGACGCAGCCGATCATCTTGGCCACCGAAACGCGTGCCGGCAAGGAACGTAAAGTTCTCTACCACGCACCCAAAAACGGATTTTTCTTCACGATAGACCGGCTAAATGGCAAATTGCTGTCCGCCAACCCGTTCATTAACGGCATTACGTGGGCAACCGGGTACGATTTGAAAACTGGACGTCCGATTGAAAATCCGGAAGCGCGCTATGAAAAAACCGGCAAGCTTTATATGGCGAACCCGTCGGCGCTTGGCGCGCATAATTGGCACCCGATGAGCTTTAATCCAGCGACCGGCCTTGTTTATATTCCTGCTTTATACATTGGCGGCGCTTATCTTCCGCCGATTGCGCCTAATGAGATGGAGCGTAAAAAGCTTGGCTTTAATACTGGCGGCGCAATGGCGACGGTGGATTTGCCCGATGATACCAATTTCGTCAAAGCGGTGAAGGCCGCCACGACTGGCAAATTGGTGGCGTTTGACCCTAAAACCGGCAAGGCCAAATGGACCGTTGATCATCCCGCGTCATGGAATGGCGGGACGATGACGACGGCGGGCAATCTGGTGTTCCAAGGCACGGCGATGGGTGAATTTCGCGCTTATGCCGCCGACACGGGCAAGCAATTGCTAAACATCAATGTGCAATCAGGGGTGCTCTCTGGCGCGTCAACTTATACTGTGGATGGCGAACAATATGTGGCATTCCTGACCAGCAAGGGCGGTGCTTTTCCGTTGGTTGCGGGCTATGCAGGGGCGACCAGTGCTGCGGTGCCAAACCTGCCGCGCTTGATCGTGCTGAAATTGGGCGGCAAAATTGCTTTGCCCGCCTTGCCGGAAACCCCGCCTTATGTGTGGCAGCCGACCAAACAGTTCGGGACGCCAGCGGATATCGCAGCGGGCGGATCAAACTATCAACGATATTGCCTCGTCTGCCACGGCCCAGGCGCGGTTGGCAACGGCGTGCTGCCTGACTTACGCAAATCCGGCACGATTGCCGATGCTGCAACGTGGAAATCGGTTGTCATCGACGGCATCTTGAAAAGCAACGGTATGGTCAGCTTTAGCAGCGTGCTTAGCCCAAAAGAGGCAGAGCAAATGCGCGCCTATGTGGTCAGTCGCGCGCATTATGCAAAGGCGAATGACGCGGCCTTGAGCGGAGGCGCAAAAAGGGCAGCCAAGTAAAATCTGCTGCCCATGAATCTAGCACCTGCCTAAAATTTAGGCAGGTGCCATTGCCATAATCGCTTAGAATCTGCTTTTTGTGTGCCATCCAATCTGGCACGATACTTGATAAGCCATTCCAACCATCCGTGCGCGCGGAGCCTGTGCGTCACGCGCCATACAAGGAAATGCCATGAAAAAGATCGAAGCGATCATCAAGCCGTTCAAGCTGGACGAAGTGAAAGAAGCGCTGCACGAAGTTGGCGTATCTGGCATCACCGTGACCGAAGCGAAGGGCTTTGGCCGTCAAAAGGGCCATACCGAATTATATCGCGGCGCCGAATATGTCGTCGACTTCCTACCTAAGGTAAAGCTTGAGGTTGTCGTTGAAGACGGCCTTGCCGACCGCGTTGTTGAGGCGATTGCTGCAGCCGCCCAAACTGGTCGTATTGGCGATGGCAAGATTTTCGTTATTCCCGTTGAGACTGCGCTGCGCATCCGCACCGGCGAACGCGATAATGATGCCGTCTAAAAAATCCAAATCACTTAAGAAAGACAAGCGAAAGAAGGAACGCATTATGGGCACTTCAGCCAAAGACATCATCAAGCGCATCAAGGATGAGGAAATCGAGTGGGTCGATGTGCGCTTCACTGATCCCAAGGGCAAATGGCAGCATCTAACGATGTGCGCGGGCGTCATTGGCGAAGATGAATTGGAAGACGGCCTGATGTTTGACGGCTCGTCGATTGAGGGCTGGAAAGCAATCAACGAATCCGACATGATCCTGAAGCCTGATCTGGACGCAGTGTATGTTGATCCATTCTCAGCAACGCCGATGATGATTATCTTCTGCGATATTGTTGAGCCATCGACAGGCGAGCTGTACAGTCGCGACCCGCGTTCGACCGCCAAGCGCGCCGAAGCTTATCTGAAGACCACGGGCATTGGCGACACCGTCTATGTCGGCCCAGAAGCCGAATTCTTCATGTTCGACGATGTACGTTTTGAAAACAGCTACAACACGTCTTATTACAAGATTGACGATATTGAACTGCCCACCAACAGCGGCACGAAATATGAAAGCGGCAATATGGGCCACCGCCCGCGCGCCAAGGGCGGGTATTTCCCCGTCGCACCTGTCGACAGCGCAATGGACATCCGTGGCGAGATGGTTTCGACCATGTTGGAAATGGGCCTGCCATGCGACAAGCATCACCATGAAGTTGCCGCCGCCCAGCATGAGCTTGGCCTGACATTCGGTACGCTAACGCAGACTGCCGACCGTATGCAGATCTACAAATATGTCGTGCATCAGGTGGCGCACGCTTATGGCAAGACCGCAACGTTCATGCCAAAGCCTATCAAGGAAGATAATGGTTCAGGGATGCACACCCATTTGTCGATCTGGGAAGGCAAAACACCGCTCTTCGCAGGCGACGGCTACGCTGGTCTGTCGGAAATGTGCCTGTTTTTCATTGGCGGCATCATCAAGCATGCCAAGGCGATCAACGCATTTTCCAACCCGACCACCAACAGCTACAAGCGTCTTGTTCCCGGCTATGAAGCGCCTGTGTTGCTCGCCTATTCGGCGCGCAACCGCTCGGCATCATGCCGTATTCCTTATGGTGCCGGTGCCAAGGCAAAGCGCGTCGAAGTGCGCTTCCCAGACGCAATGGCGAACCCGTATCTTTGCTATGCGGCGCTGTTCATGGCGGGGCTCGACGGTATCCAGAACAAGATCCATCCGGGCGAAGCCATGGATAAGAACCTGTATGACCTGCCACCGGCAGAACTCGCGCAAGTTCCAACCGTTGCCGGCTCACTCCGCGAAGCGCTCGATTCATTGGCCGCTGATCACGACTTCTTGTTGAAGGGTGACGTGTTCTCCAAGGACCAGATTGAAAGCTATATCGAGCTCAAGATGGAAGACGTCGCCCGTTGGGAAATGACGCCAAGCCCAGTCGAGTTCGACATGTATTATAGCTACTGATGCTAACGCATCGGATTAGTGCTAAAGGCCCGGCGGTTGGGGGACTGCCGGGCCTTATTTTTTGGCTTTAATTGTTGCGCGCTTGACGTTCGCTTTGTTAAAAGCGTGTGGTCAGCCGATCCAAACGTCTCCGTATTGTCTGCTCTTCACGTGCCGTAAATCGGCCGTCCTGGTTGAATTGGCGGTTCTGCGCCTCAATCGCGGTCAGCTCACGACGCGCATATTGCGCACTTGCCCGGCTCATTTGCTGTGATTGCACCGAATCCCGAATATATTCGCGCATCCAGCTAATCCGGCTCGAAATATCCATCGGCATTTGGTTTAGGTCATATTGCCCCATGCTCGGACGATATTGGTTGTTCGAACGGTTATCATTGTTCTGGTAACTGCCTGGACGTGTTGAAACCCAGCGTCCCTGCGAGTCATAATAGCCATATGCACGGCCCGCGACCCAGCGGCCGTCGGTGGTATAATATCCTGGTTGTTCCACCGCGTTCCAATTGGCATTGTTTTCATTCGCATAGGCCGTGTCCCCCACAATCCAGCGGCCACGGGCGTCGTACCGTCCCTGTGTGGGGCCTGCAACCCAACGGCCGTTGGTGTCGTAATAGCCCGTCGCCGTGCCACCTACCCAACGATTGTTGCGGCCATAATAGCCAGCGGATGATGCCGGAATCCAATAGCCGTCACGGTCGACATAGCCTGCATTTGCGCGGTCGCCGTTCGCCGTGACCCATCGGCCATTGTCATAATATCCGTTTGGCTGGCCTTCAACCCAACTGCCGTTGCGATCATAATAGCCCCGTGCTTCGTTGGCGCTAACGCCCGTCGCATGCCAGCGGCCTTGTTCGTCATAATAGCCTTAAGCGGTGCGGCAGTCGCCCCGGTTCGATTTGGACACCTGATTGCCAATGACTGCACCGACGACAGCGCCGATTATGGAGCCTTCGGTCTTGTCGCCACGCCCAGCAATCACGTTGCCAAGCACGCCGCCCGCACCTGCGCCAACGGCTGTACCAATGATACGGCCACTGCCGTCACGGCGACAACCATCATCCTGTGCAGAGACCACAGAAGGGGTGAGGACAGCAAGTACAACACCTGCGAAAAATATCCGGCTTTTCATAAGAATCTCTTTTCACGTAATTGTTTCGTGAAAGCGTAATCGGTCCCAAGCCCGAATGTTCCCTTTCGCCACCGTTCGGTAATGTGCCCGTTAAGATGCCCAAGCCCCATTTGGTCCCGCCCCTCGCGTTGCCGCCATAACAATTCCTTCACCGCATTTGCCGCGGCGATACGGGGGTTCTCATGCGACACTGGCGCGCCGGCCTCCAGTTCGACGAACGAGCCGACCATTTGGAGCAATATAGGGAAAACATGTTATAAAGGATGGGTTGACACATCGAACGCATTGGTTAACATCTAGGCTCCCGACATCTTGAGTGGTGTCGCCAAAAGGGGGAGAGAAACGTGGAAAATCTAACTTTTGGCCAATATTCATTGGTCTATAATGCATTCTCATTTACATTTGCTACTATGGCAGCAGCAACGCTGTTTTTGTGGTTAGGTCGCTCGCAAGTAGCCCCAGCCTACAAAACCGCGCTTACCATTTCCGGCTTGGTTACAGCCATTGCCGCTTATCATTATTTCCGCATTTTCGAAAGCTGGGAAGGTGCATATACCGTTGAAGGCGGCGTAGTGGCTGCAAGCGGTTACGCGTTTAACGACGCCTATCGTTATGTCGATTGGTTGTTGACCGTGCCATTGTTGTTGATCGAACTGATCCTCGTGATGCGTTTGAGCCAAGACGAAACCGTATCGAAGTCGTTCAAGCTCGGTGGCGCAGCAGCGCTGATGATCATCTTGGGCTACCCAGGTGAAATCGCAACCGACATCCCAACCCGCGTATTGTGGGGCACATTGTCGGCAATTCCTTTTGTCTACATCATGTGGCAACTGTTTGCTGGTCTCGGTGCATCAATCAACAGCCAGCCAGAAAATGTGCGCGAACTGGTGAAGAAGGCACGTTTGTTGACCTTCGCATCATGGGGTTTCTACCCAATCGTATACATGATCCCTTACACCAACCTGAGCGGTTCGGACGTAACCGTGGGCGTACAAGTCGGCTACACAATTGCTGACTTGATCGCAAAGGCTGGCGTTGGCGTCTTGATCTACATGATCGCAGTACGCAAATCGCAAGCCGAATATGGTGATAAGGTCTAAGGTGAAGCACTGGACGTACGCCGCTTCGGCGGCGTATACTCCTGCATGACTGCAATACTATACCCGCATTCTGCAGGCGCAGCATTTTCAAAAATGCTGCGCCTGTTTGCGTTACCGGTGACTACACTGTTGCTGGTGATCATTGATCGCCTTTGGGGCGGTATGAACAGTACGTATGTCAATATGCTGGCTGCTGTCGCCATCGTACTTGCAGGAATCCCGCACGGAACGCTCGACGTTGAAATCGCCGCTGCCCATTTCGGGCAAAAAGGCATCGCTGGTAAAACAAGGATCATTGGCGGTTATCTGTTCTGCGCGGCATTTATGGTGCTCTTATGGATATTACTTCCTGAACTTGCACTCATCTCGTTTCTCATCATTTCAATCGTCCATTTCAGCCGTGATTGGCGCGGCGGAGTTGACCCATTTCTGGCCATGATGGTCGGATGGGCTTTAGTGGCATTGCCCGCGCTTGCCAGCCCTGACGATGTCGCCATGATATTCGCAGCGCTGACCGGCAGCGATAATGGCGCAGTGATTGCCGCATTGCTTGGTGCGGCGTCGGTCCCGGCGGCCTTGGGCAGCCTCGTTTTTGCTTATTGGGCATTTGGCCATGATGACAAGCAAAGCGCGTTGGAGGTGGTTTCCTGCATCGTCGCCGCCTTTTTACTGCCGCCACTTGTGGCATTTGCAATATTCTTTTGCGGGCTCCATTCGCCGCGGCATATGGCCGACGCGTTACGCGAGACAGGCGACCTGTCACCATTGAAGAAGACCGCTATCATTTGCGCGGTATTCGCTTTGTCGTTGGGCCTCGGTGTATTGATGTTCCTGTATCAGGGCGATGTTCCCGCTGACATGGGCATCATCCGGACCGCCTTCATTTTGATATCCACGCTCACCTTCCCGCATTTCATTCTTGAACATATTCTGTCGGACAAAAATCCCGCATAAAATCCGCCTGTTCAACGCCCTTGCCTCAATGGGCAAAGCACGGCACATCATGCGGGTCTTAATCGGGAGTATATTATGAAATTCCGTGCCTTCATGCTGTGCGGCAGCATTGCCCTCGTCGCCCTTTCACCAGCGGCGCATGCCAAATTATCTGCACCCGAGACCAAAATGATCGCGACCGTCGACGCGGAATATGAGCGATCCATCACCCTGCTTGAAAAGCTGGTGAACCAGAATTCGGGCACCATGAATTTTCCCGGCGTAAAGACCGTCGGCGACATGATGCGGGCCGAACTGGAGCCGCTGGGCTTCACGGTGGAATGGATCGATATGGCAAAAGCAGGTCGTTCGGGGCATCTCGTCGCGACCAAGGCGGGCAAGAAGGGCACGAAGAAACTGTTGCTCATTGCCCATCTCGACACGGTGTTTGAGGCAGATAGCCCATTCCAGACCTTTGTTCGTAA
>Ga0247843_1002919_pt1 | contig 29498 bp, 28 predicted proteins | sample LaCruzMarch2017__FD_192420 | JGI IMG/M metagenome (GOLD analysis project Ga0247843, IMG submission 192420) | Freshwater microbial communities from meromictic Lake La Cruz, Castile-La Mancha, Spain - LaCruzMarch2017_8m | ecosystem: Environmental > Aquatic > Freshwater > Lake | place: Spain... | reverse complement strand
CTGCCGCGACCGGCGCGCGCGGACTGCACCGCTGGCGCCTTCAAGTCCTTGCCTGGGCCGCGACCCCGCGTGCGCCTGGAGCGCATTCTGGGCCGCGATCGCCCGCAGCAAGTGCGCAAGGCGCGCCGCGATACCCGGGTGCTCATCCTCTCAGGCATGTGTTCGCGCATGACGTTCCGGCGGGACCGGCCCTGCTTTCCGCGCCGCCCGCAGGCCATCGCAGGATATCAACGCCGTCACGCGCGCTTGCTGGGCATATAAACGCGCGGCGTTCCGCCGCCCACGCTCCGCGACATGCGCGATGCATGGGCGCATTTCGACAAAGGGGCGAGGCGCGCCATCGCGCGTTCGCCCAAGCGCGGCGTCGCGCCCGGCGCTGTCGTAGCGATGATCGCCGTGGCGATTGTTCCTGGCGTCTTCGCCCGCGCACCCGCCGCCGAAGCTGCAGATACATCATAAGAACGGGCGACGACGGCCTCGTCTGCGACCACCGTCGACACCGGACGCGGGCCGGGCCGCCCATGCTTCACGCACAACGCGAAATTCCTCGGTGTCTGGCGGCGCCGCCGCATGGCCAGCAGCCCGCCGTCGCTTGAGCTTCGCTCAAGCTATGGCGCGACAAGTGAGCTGCGCGGTTCGGTCACCGATACCGGCGCGTTGTGTTCGCCCCCCAATACACCGAGCCGCCTGACCCGGATGGGGCCTGAGCCGCTGAATTCTCCCCGGTTCACCACGTTTCCCCCTTGCACAACCCCGAACAGTCCTTATCATTTATCGATAAGGACCCGCCCATGCCTTCTGACCATTGGGGGGCCGATCGTCCCTTTTGGCGGTCCGGGTCCTCTGGAGCAGCCGTCTTGAAGCAGTTTCTCATTACCGTGGCCGGCGTCCTTGTCGGGCTCATCCTGTTCATCGTCGTGGCGCCGATGGTGCTGATCTCGTCGCTGGCGAGCCAGGCCTCTTCGCAACAGGCCTCGTCCATGCCGAAGGCCATCGTGCTCGGCCTGGACCTCCGCGAGAGCGTCACCGACAGCCCCTCCACCACGCCCTTCAACTTCGGCGGCGGCGTTTCGGTCACCGAGATCGTCGAGAAGCTGGACGCTGCGTCCCGCGACGATAAGGTCAAGGGCGTCTATATACGCGCCGCGACCTCCGACATCGCGCCCGCCCACGCCGAGGAAATCCGCGACGCCATCGCCAAGTTCCGGACCAGCGGAAAGTTCGCCATCGCCCATATCCAGAACGACGGCATCCGCACCTCGATCTTCGGCTATGTCGCCACCGCCGGCGTCGACGAACTCTGGCTGCAGGACGCCAGCGAAATGATGCCCATGGGCATCACTGCCGAGGAAACCTTTTTCGCCGACACGCTGAAGCGCTTCCGCGCCAAGGCAGAGTTCGAGAAGCGCGAAGAGTACAAGACCTTCGCCGACGCCTACACGCAGACCGGCTTCACCCCGGCCAACCGTGAATCAACGACCTCGCTGCTCACCAGCCTCTACGAGCGTGGCGTCATTGCGATCGCCGAAAGCCGCAAAGAGCGCGGGCTGACGCCGGAACTGGTCCGCGCCGCCATCGAAGCGACGCCCTACTCCGGCGAAGACGCGCTGGCGCGCAAACTCGTCGACAAGCTCGGCCGTCCCGATGACGCGCGCCAGGCCGCTATCGAACGTGGCGGCGGCGTCGGCACCGCCGACATTGTCGAGTTCAAGAAGTACCAGCTGAAGCCGTCCACCGGCCCGGTCATCGCGCTCGTCGGCGGCGAAGGCGCCATTGTCTCCGGTGTCGACGAAGGCTCGCCCTTCTCCAGCGACAGCGTCATGAACGGCGACGCTATCGCACGAGCCATCCTCGACGCGGCTGACGACAAGGACGTGAAGGCCATCGTCTTCCGCGTCTCCTCGCCCGGCGGCTCGGTGGTTGCCTCGGACCAGATCTGGCACGCGGTGGAAACCGCCCAGAAGCGCGGCAAGAAAGTCGTGGTGTCCATGGGCGCCTACGCGGCCTCGGGCGGGTACTACGTCTCCGCTGGCGCTGATGAAATCGTCGCTTGGCCGACAACAATCACCGGCTCGATCGGCGTGGTCGGCGGCAAGATCGTGATCGGCGACGCCATGCGCCATTATCTCTCCACGCGGACCGAAACGATCCAGGTCGGATCGTCGGTGGCGAACTTCTTCACTGCTGACCGCAGCTTCAACCAGGCCGAACGCGCCGCGTTCTCGGGCTTCATTGACCGCGCGTACGCCGATTTCGTGAACCTCGTCGCCGAAGGCCGTGGGATGACCCCGGAGCAGGCGCGCGCAGTCGCCAAGGGCCGCGTATGGACAGGCGTGCAGGCGCACGAACTCAAGCTCGTGAACACGATGGGCGGCCTCTCGACGGCCATCGAACGCGCCAAGGCCCTCGCCGACATTAAGGCCGATGCGCAAGTGCAGTTGCGTCGCTTCCCGCAACAGAAGGGCCCGTTCGAAGCCTTCCAGGAACTGTTCGGCGTCAGCGCGCAGGGCGCGCGGGCGGCGGCGGTTCTCGGCAGTGTTTTGGGCGACGATCGCGTCGCCGGCGCATTGCGCGAAGTGATGGACGATCGTCGCGGCGTGCGCGCGGAAACGTCTCTAGAAGTGAATTGAACACACGTCCTTGTGAACGGAAGGCGGCGGGCCGAAAGGTCCGCCGTTTTCTTTTCCAGCCTCGCTGGACTTGAGGCCCGAGGCGCGCGAACGTGCGCGCCATGGGAGCAACACAACAAAAGCGCGTCGTCCTCGAACATGCGATCACCGGCAAACCGAAACGCGCTGATTTCCGCATCGTAGAAGAACTGTTGCCGGACCTCGCCGAAGGCCAGATCCTCTTCCGCATCCTGCACGCTAGCGTCGATCCGGGCGTCAGGTCTCGGCTCTCCGGCGCCGACTCCTATTCCGCCGCGCTGAAGCCTCACGAAACCATCGACGGCTTCTCCATCGGCGAAATCATCGAAAGCCGGAACGACCGCTGGAAAGTCGGCGACCGCGCCGCGCTTGCAGCCGGCTGGTGCGATCACTTTGTCTGCGACGGCAAGGGCTACCTCCAGAAAATCAAGGACGATCGCCCCCCGCTTACCGCGTGGATCGGCGTGCTCGGCGTGCCGGGACTGACCGCCTGGTTCGGCCTGCACCGCGTAGCCGAAGCCAAGGAAGGCGAAACGCTGCTCGTCACCTCCGCCGCCGGCCCCGTCGGCGCCACTGCCGGGCAGATCGCCAAACAGCGCGGCGTGAAAGTCATCGGGATCGCCGGCGGTGCGGAAAAATGCGCATGGCTTGAAAGCGCGGGCTTCGATGCGACGATTGATCGCCACGCCACGCCTGACCTCGCCGCCGCCATCCGCGACGTTGCGCCCAAAGGCGTCGACATTCTCTTTGACAACGTCGGCAACGCGATGATCGATCTGGCGCTGCCCTTGATGCGCCCGCGCGGACGGATTGTCGTCTCCGGTCAGGTCGCGGATTATTCCACCCCGCACGATCAGCGCGTCGGTCTGAAGAACACCGACCGCTTCATCACCCACCGCCTGCGCATGGAAGGCCTCGTGGTGTTCGACGACATCCGAGCCTTCCCCGAGGCGCAAAAGCAGATGGCGGACTGGATCGTCGCCGGCGTCCTGAAGGTGAAGGAAGAACGCTTCAGGGGCATCGAAAACCTGCCCCGCGCCTTTTGCGATCTCTTCGAAAGCAACGCCGCCTTCGGCCGCCGGATCGTCGATCTATGAAATTCGAAAACTATGAGCGCCTCGCCTTTGCCCATGAAGGCCGCGTGCTGACCATCACTATAGAAGGCAATGCGGTCAACGCCGTCGACGCCGCCATGCACCGCGACCTCGCCCGCGTCTTCGCCGATGCGCAGCATGACCCAGGCAGCGACATCGTCATCCTCACGGGCCGCGGCCGCGCCTTCTGCGCCGGCGGCGACTTCGACTGGTTTGACGAACAGATCAACGATCCCGCAAAGTTTCGCGACATCGGCCCCGAAGCCAAGCGGATCGTCTTCTCCCTGCTGGAAATGGAAAAGCCGATACTCTGCCGCATGAACGGCGCCGCCGCCGGCCTCGGCGCAACGATCGCGCTCCTCTGCGACATCATCATCGCCGACGAGACCGCCAAGATCGGCGATCCGCATGTGAAAGTGGGCCTGGTCGCCGGTGACGGCGGCGCGGTGATCTGGCCGCAGCTCATCGGCTTTGCGCGCGCTAAGGAATTCCTGATGACCGGCGATCTGATGACCGCCAAACGCGCCGCTGAAATCGGCCTCATCAATCACGCGGTGCCTGCGGCAGAGCTCGACGCAAAAGTCGCCGAGATCGTGGAAAAAATCGCGAGCAACCCGCGGTGGGCGGTCCGCTGGACCAAGACGATCGTGAACCTGCAGCTGAAGGAAATCGCCAACACGCTGATGGACGCCTCGATTGCCTACGAAATGGCCTCCAACACGATGGCCGACCGTCGCGAGGCGGTCCGCGCCTTCGTGGAAAAGCGCAAACCGAAGCTGACGGGGGAATGACGATGGACGCGGATTCGCTCGCACAACTGCGCCAGCAACTGCGCCGCTTCATCGCCGCCAAGGCGCCGCGCGAGAAGCGCCGCGAGTGGGATCGCCACCACACATGGCCGCGTGACCTCTTCCATGAGCTCGCAGCGATGGGCTTGTGTGGTCTCACCATCGAGGAAAAGTACGGCGGTCTGGGATGCGACATCGTCGCAGCCGTCGCCGTTATCGAAGAATTGTCGGCCGTCGGCGCCTTTCTCTCTGGGCCCTACATCCACTGCGCCTTTTACGGCGGGATGAACATTTCCGAAAACGGCGCCGAAGAGCAGAAGCAGGCGCTGCTGCCGAGACTGGCGAAGGGCGAATTGCTTTTTGCATATGGCCTCTCCGAACCCGATGTCGGCGGCGATCTGTCGTCGGTCACCACACGCGCGCACCTGGAAGGCGACGAGATCGTCATCAACGGCGCCAAGCGCTGGTGCACGGGCGCGGATTTCGCCGACTATATCTACTGCCTCGTGCGCTCCGGCCCGCCGGAAGACAAGCGCCGCAACCTCTCCTTCGTTCTCATTCCGCCGTCGACACCGGGCGTCACGCTATCGCCGATCGACCACGTCAACCTGCGCTACACGCTCTCCTGCGACGTCTTCTTCGAGAACGTGCGCGTTCCGAAAGCCAACATCGTCGGCGGCGAAGCGATGTGGAACAGGGGCTGGAAAATGCTCGCGGGCCGCGCGCTCGATGTCGAGAAGATCGAGATTTCGGCAGCGGCCTTCGGCGTTGCACAGGCCGCCATCGAGGAAGCCTGGACCTATGCGCAGGAACGCACGCAGTTCGGCAAACCCGTGAGCGGGCATCAGGCCGTGCGCCACGCGCTTGTCGACGCGCGGACGAAACTGGAGGCCTGCCGCCACATGCTCTACCACGGTGCGCGTCTGGCGCAGGCTGGCGAACCGTGCGCGATCGAGACGTCGATGGCGAAGCTCTTCATCGGGGAGACGGTCGGCGAGATCGCGCTCATCTGCCAGAAGATCATGGGCGCCTATGCACTCTGCGACGCCTACGACATGGAGCGCCACGTTCGCGATCTGCTCGGCATGGCGATCGTCGGCGGCTCGTCGAACATGCAGCGCAACAACATCGCCGCACTCATGGGGTTAGCCACATGACAGACATCGTCTCTGCAGCGCGGGACTTCGCGCCGTCTCTCGCCGGACGCTGCGACGAGATTGAGAACGCCCGCCGTCTGCCGCCGGACATCGCGCAGGGCATGGCGAAGGCGGGCCTATTCGGCGCGCTTGTGCCGAGGAGCCTTGGCGGCCACGAAGCGCGTCCGGACGCGCTCGCCGAAGCAATCGAGATCATCGCGCACGCTGATGCCTCGACCGCATGGTGCCTGATGATCGGCTCCACGACCGCGCTCAACGCGGCTTACCTGCCGGCGGGCGAGGCCAAGGAAATCTACGGCGCGCCGGATGCGATTGCGTGCGGTGTCTATGCCCCGCTCGGTCGCGCAATCCCCGATGGGGACGGCTACATTGTCACCGGTCGCTGGGCGTGGGGTTCGGGCACGCAGAACGCACAATGGATCGCCGGTGGCGCGTTGGTGATGGACGGCGAGAAGCCGGCGCTCGGACCAGACGGCGCGCCTTACCAGCGCATGATCATCTTCAAGGCCGAAAACGTGACGTTCCACGATACTTGGCACGTGATGGGATTGAAGGGCACCGGCAGCCTCGACTTCTCCGTCGAAGGCGTGCGCGTGCCGAAGGCGCGTTCGGTCTCGCTGATCCACGACAAGCCGCGCGAGAGCGGGCCGCTCTATCGCTTTCCCCCGTTCGGCCTGCTGGGCATGGGCATCGCCGCCGTCGCGCTCGGCAATGCGGCGGGCGCGCTTGAGTCCTTCCGCGACCTCGCCACATCAAAGAAGCCCGCAGCCTCCCGACGCACGCTCGCCGAACGCGCGCACACGCAGATGACATTCGCAGAGTCCTTCGCCGCACACGCGGGCGCGCGCGCCTTCTACTATGGCGCCATCGCCGACGCCTGGAGCGATGCGGAGTCCGGCCACGCGATCAGCCTCGACAAGCGCGCAAAGCTCCGCCTCGCGGCCACGCACGCTACGCGCACTTGCGCGAAGATCTGCAGCGACCTGCACGACCTCGCGGGCGGCTCGGCAGTCTATCTCAACAATCCGCTGCAGCGTCGTTTCCGCGACTCGCACGTGATGACGCAGCACATGATGGTCGCGCCGCCGACACTCGAAGTTGCGGGACGCGCGCTGCTGGGCCTGCCGACGGAAGACTCGATGCTTTAGAGAACTCTATCCGACCATTCGATCGCCAAAGCGATCGAGTTTGGTCGGATGATGCCCTGGGGCGTCAGGCCGCTTCGGCCATGACCCGGTTCCGACCGGTCCGCTTGGCTTTGTAGAGCGCCTCGTCGGCGCGCTTTAACAGCCGTGCGGCGGAGTCAACGCCGGTCATCGAGACCGCGACGCCGATGGAGACCGTCACGTCGATACGCTCAGCGCCGCCGCGAATGGGAAACGGCGAACCCGCCACGTGTCGGCGAAAACGCTCCGCCACAAGACACGCATAGTCGCCGTGCGTGCCCGGCATCACTACGACGAATTCCTCCCCACCATAACGACACGCGATGTCCATTGGGCGGAAGTTAGTCGCAAGCCGCGCCGCGAATTCCTTGATGACCTCGTCGCCCGCATCGTGGCCGAAACCGTCGTTGATGCGCTTGAAGTAATCGATGTCGGCGACAAGCACCGATACGGGCTCACCGCCGCGCGCCGCCCGTTGCACCAATGGCTCTAGATGAGACGAAAGATAACGGCGATTGAACAGCCCCGTCATCTGGTCGGTCACCGCGAGTTCCAGCGACTGGTCGAGCGATTGCCGCAAAGCGTCGACGTAGCGCTTGCGCCGGATCAACGAGCGCGCGCGTGCAGCCAGTTCATCGATATCAATGGGGCGCTGGATGATGTCGTGCGCGCCGAGTTCTAGAGCGCGCACCGCGCGCGTGGGATCGTCGGGGTCGACCACGGCGAGTATCGGCAGCCGCTTGGCGCTGTCGCCGGAATGCAACCGCGCAATGAGCTTGAGCCCATCGTAGCTTTCAGCTGTGATGGCGACGATGAAGAGATCGAGGCCGCCTCGACCATCTTCAGCATCACTCATCATCTTGATCGTGTGTTCGGTCTCCAGCGCGCGACGGATCTTCTCGGACTGGCGTGGCGAATCGTCGACGACGAGAATGCGCCCGCCCAGACCGCCGTCGTTCAGCGTTTCCTTGTTGATCAAGCCGATGCGCCGTCCCGACGCCTGGCGCGACCGGAGTTCGTCGATCACCACCTTGAGCCGCGCAAGACTGCGCACCCGAGACAACAGCTGCACGTCATCGAACGGCTTGGAGAGAAAATCCTCGGCGCCTTCCGCCAGACCGCGCAGCCGGTCGTCCCGCCGGTCGAGCGCAGTCACCATCACCACCGGGATGTGACGCGTTTCAGGATCCGCCTTCAGGCGTCGGCACGTCTCGAAGCCGTCCATGCCGGGCATCATCACGTCGAGAAGAATGATGTCGGGCTGTTCGCGCCAAGCCTTGAGCAGCGCCTCCTCGCCGCGCGAAGCGGTGATCACGTCATAGTATTCAGCGCCGAGCTTGGCTTCCAGCAGACGCAGGTTCGCCGGCACATCGTCGACCACGAGGACGCGCGCGCTCATCTCGCTTGCTCCTCAGGCCGCATATTTGCGAACGGTTTCCATGAAGACCTGGATCGAGATCGGCTTCGAGAGATACGCCTCACAGCCTTCCGCCCGGATCCGCTGCTCGTCGCCGCGCATGGCGAAGGCCGTGACCGCCACGACGGGAATACCCTTCAGGTCGTCGTCGCCCTTCAGCTGGCGGGTCACGTCGAGGCCCGAGATGTCGGGGAGCTGGATGTCCATGATGATGAGGTCGGGCCGGTGTTCGCGCACAAGGCCGAGCACGCTCTTGCCATCCCGCGTCTTGACGGTTTTGTATCCATAAGCCTCGAGGAGATCGTTGAAGAGCTTCATGTTGAGCTCGTTGTCTTCAACGATCATGACGGTCTTGGTCATGGCATGCGGACCGCTCGGCGCGACCCCTCCGTCGGACGCCGTGTGGCCGCCCCGCACTGCGATGTGCTTAGCCTACAGCCCTTAATCAAGCCTTGCTTGCCCCCGAGATGCGTTAGGATTTGTCATGAGGATCGGTGTCGATTTGGGCGGAACGAAGATCGAGGGCATCGCCCTTGACCGCCAAGGGGTAGAGCGGGCGCGGCGTCGGATCGCATCCCCGCCCGGCTATGACGCTGCGATCGCGGCGATTGGCGACCTCGTTTCGGCGTTGGGGGCACAGATCGGGGAACCCGTCCGGGCGGTCGGGGTCGGCATGCCCGGCTCCATTTCTCCCGCCACAGGCCTTGCCCGCAACGGTAATTCCACCTGGCTGAACGGCCGGCCCTTCGCCTTGGACCTCCAGGCCGCACTCGGTTTGCCCGTCCGGGCGGAGAACGACGCCAACTGTTTCACCCTGTCGGAAGCGACCGATGGCGCGGCTGCGCGCGCGGCGATCGTGTTTGGGGTCATCCTCGGCACCGGCTGTGGCGGGGGCGTCGCCATCGACGGCGGCGTGCTGACCGGGGCGGCGGGTATTGCGGGCGAGTGGGGCCATAACCCGCTGCCCTGGGCCTGCGACGATGAACACCCCGGCCCCCGCTGCTGGTGCGGCAAGCAAGGCTGCATCGAGCAGTGGATCAGCGGCCCGGCTTTCGCGAAGGACCACGAGCGCGTCTGTGGTCAAGCGATGAAACCGCGCGACATCGCCGCCCGCGCACAGGGCGGCGATGAAGCCGCCCTTGCCTCCATCGCACGCTTGAGCGACCGCATCGCGCGCGGCCTCGCCGCGATCATCAACGTCATCGACCCGCAGGTCATCGTGCTGGGCGGCGGCGTCTCCAACATCGCGGCGCTCTACCCGCAAGTGAACGCGCTGCTTCCGCGGTATGTCTTCTCCGATCATGTGGCGACGAAGGTCGTCAAAAATCTTCACGGCGACTCCAGCGGCGTGCGCGGCGCGGCGTGGCTCTGGCGCGCCGACGAGATCGCCTGAGACGATGAGCGCCGCGCTCTGCCGCGATTGTGAATCGTCTGTCGCCGACGACCGTTGCGACCGGTGCGGATCCGATCGCATCGCGCGGCATGGGGAGTTGACGGCGCTCTGTATCGCGCATCTCGATTGCGACGCCTTCTACGCCCAAATCGAGAAGCGTGACGATCCATCCCTCGCGTCGAAGCCCGTCATCGTCGGCGGCGGCGCGCGCGGCGTCGTCTCCACCTGCTGCTACGTGGCGCGCGCGTTCGGCGTGCGCTCAGCAATGCCGATGTTCAAGGCGCTGAAACTATGCCCGAACGCCGTGGTGGTGAAACCGAACATGGCCAAGTACGTCGGTGTCGGGCGGCAGGTGCGCGAGGCGATGCTGGAGCTGACGCCGCTTGTGCAGCCGCTCTCCATTGACGAAGCGTTCATTGATCTCACCGGCACCGACGCGCTGCACAAAGGTCCGCCGGCGAAAACGCTGATCGCGCTGCAAAACCGCATCGAGGCGACGCTCGATATCACGGTCTCCATTGGCCTGTCGTTCAACAAGTTCCTGGCGAAGACCGCCTCCGATCTCGACAAGCCGCGCGGCTTTTCCGTCATCGGCAAGGCCGACGCGCTCGACTTTCTGGCCCCCCGCAGCGTCGGCACTCTGCCCGGCGTCGGCCCTGCCGGCGTCGCCGCCCTCGAACGCGCCGGCTACCGGCGCATCGGCGACATCCGCGCCTCCGGAATGAAGGCGATGATCGCGAGGTTCGGCGACTGGGGCCTGCACCTCTACCGCCTTTCCATGGCGGACGATCCGCGCCGCGTCGATCCCGAAGGCGAACGCAAGAGCGTCTCCGCCGAGACCACCTTCTTCAGCGACATCGGCGATTACGCCGCGCTTGAAGACATCCTGTGGTCGCTCTGCGAGAAGGTCTCTTCCCGCGCCCGTGCCGGCGACACCGCCGGGCGCACGATCACTTTGAAGCTGCGCCGCGCTGACTTCCGCATCATCACCCGCCGTCGCACGCTCACCGAGCCGACGCTGCTCGCCCATCGCCTGTTCGAGACCGGGCGCGCGCTGCTGGCTGCAGAAACCGCCGGCGTCTGCTACCGCCTGATCGGCATCGGGTTGTCCGATCTCGCCGACGCGAGCGAAGCCGACAAGGGCGACCTCATGGACGCCGAGACCCCGCGCCGCGCCGCCGCTGAAGCCGCGATTGCGAAGGCGCGGGCGAGGTTCGGCAAGGACGCGGTCGTCACCGGTCGAGGCTTGAAGAACGAGGACGAAGACCCGACGTCATCGTGAAGGCGACTGACCGCCCGTCCTCGCACAACGGGTTCGCGCTCTTCAAGCGCCACACATGCGCAGCATCGATCGCTGACGCAGCTAACGCCGGACCGCACGCGCGCGCCGTCGCCCTTGAATGAAGGCGCAGGCCCGCCGATAACGCGCCGACTAAGGAGCCCGAAATGTTGCGCATCGAAGACCGCCTCCAGGAACTGAGTATTGCGCTGCCGACCCCGCCGGCGCCTGTCGCTTCGTATGTGCCCTTCGTAGTGGTTGGCGGGCTTGTGCACATTTCCGGTCAGGTCAGCGTCGACGCCTCCGGCGGGGTCAAAGGCAAGCTCGGCGGCGGCGTCAGCCTTGAGCAAGGTCAGGCGGCGGCGCGGCTGTGCGGGTTGAACCTGCTCGCGCAACTTAAGGCCGCCTGCGAAGGCGACCTTGACCGCGTCATTCGCGCCGTAAAGCTGGGCGGGTTCGTGAACGTGACGCCGGATTTCGATCCGATCCCGCAGGTCATCAACGGCTGTTCGGATTTGATGGTAGAAGTGCTGGGCGAGGCCGGCAAGCATGCCCGCGCTGCAGTGGGCGTCGCCAACTTGCCGATGGGCTTTGCCGTCGAGGTCGACGCCATCTTCGCCATCGCCAGCTGACGACGCCTCGACTCCGCCACGCCGCGCCCCACATACTCTCACCATGGCCGACGGCGCGCGCGCGAAAATCGAGATCACCGTGACGCCTGCGCTGAAGGGCGTGGACCCCGTCGCGTGGGACGCGCTCTCCAATCCCCCTGGCGAACGCCGCGATCCCTTCATCACGCACGCCTTCCTTTCGACGCTGGAAGACTCCCGCTGCGTCGGGTCCGACTCCGGCTGGGACGTGTGCCACCTCATCGCGCATGAAGGCGACGCGATGGTGGGCGCCATGCCGCTCTACGCCAAGACGCACTCCCTCGGCGAGTACGTCTTTGATCATGCCTGGGCCGACGCCATGCGCCGCGCCGGGGGACGGTATTATCCGAAGCTGCAATGCGCGGTGCCGTTTACGCCGGTGACGGGACGCAGGATCTTCGCGGCGAACGCCGGCGTGCGCGACATGCTGATCGCCGGCGCCAAGGAAGCGGCGCGCAAGCTCGAGGCGTCATCGGCCCACATCACCTTCCCCACCCATGACGAATGGGCGCGCAGCGGCGAACTTGGCTACCTCCAGCGCACGGGCGTGCAGTTTCACTGGACCAACGAGGGCTACGGCGGGTTCGATGACTTCCTCGCCGCGCTTTCATCGCAGAAGCGCAAGAATATCCGCAAGGAGCGTCAGCGCGCGCAGGACGGCCTGACGATTCTGCGCCTGCAAGGCGACGCGATCACGCCCGCCTATTGGGACTTCTTTTTCCGCTGCTACATCGACACCGGCGCGCGAAAATGGGGCAGTCCGTATCTGAACCGAACCTTTTTCCATCTGCTCGGCGACCGGATGAAAGACGACTGCGTACTCTTCGTCGCCGAAGAAGAGGGCCGCCCGATCGCGAGCGCGCTCAATCTCGTGGGTTCAGACACGATCTACGGCCGCTATTGGGGCTGCACGCGGGAGGTTCCATTTCTCCACTTCGAGCTCTGCTACTATCAGGCGATGGACTATGCGATAGCGCATGGCCTGCGCCTTGTGGAAGCGGGCGCGCAAGGAGAACACAAGCTGCTGCGCGGCTATGCCCCTACAGCCACCTACTCCGCGCACTGGATCGAACATCGCGGCCTGCGCGACGCCGTCGCGCGCTACCTCGCCGATGAACGCCCCGCCGTGGCGCACGAGATCGAGGCCTTGAACGAGTACACGCCATTCCGGAAAGACGATAAGGGTAACGCCCCATGAGCCTCCACGGCGACTACGATACCGACAACATCTTCGCGAAAATTCTGCGCGGCGAGGCGCCCTGCTTCAGGGCGTTCGAGGACGAGATCGTGCTTGCTTTCATGGACCTGTTTCCGGTCTCGCGCGGGCACATGCTGGTGATCCCGAAGCGAGCGGCCGCGCGGAATTTCCTTGAACTCCCCGAGGCTGAAGTCGGGCCGTACATGCAACGTGTGCAGCGCGTGGCGAAAGGCGTCACACGCGCGCTCGAACCCGATGGCGTCGCCATCTTCCAGTTCAACGGCGCGCCGGCGGGACAGACGGTGTTTCACCTGCACTTCCACATCGTCCCCCGCTGGGAGGGCCAGCCAATGGGACAGCACGGCAAGACGCCGATGGCCGACAAAGCCGACCTTGCGGCCCTCGCCGAAAGGATCTCTGCGGCGATCACCGCGAGTTAAGAAAGGCGCACCATGGTGGGGTGATGAGCGCGTTCGTCTATGTCATCGCCGCCGTCGCCCCTTCGGGGCGTCGGACCTATGTGGGCTGGACAACCGACATCGAGCAACGTCTTGCACGGCACAACGCCGGAAAGGGTGCGAAGTCGACCCGCGGTCGCAGCTGGGTGCTGCTCTACGCCGAGCGCTTCGATTGTCGCCGCGAGGCCATGAGCCGCGAATGGCGCTTGAAGCACGACCGCACTTTTCGCGCGGCGATCGCACGCTAAAGCATCGGAACCAAACTCGATCGCTGTGGCGATCGAATGGTCGGATGAGGATGCTGTGCACTTATGATTCCAGAACATCTTTATCCGATCTCGCACTTGCGGCTGCAACTGCGAGATCGGATGCTCTAGATCGAGGTCGAGGCCGGCTTTGTGCGAATGTTGAGCTGGCCCGCGAGGCCCGCCGCACGGTGATGCTCAATGGCGTGGTAAGCCTGTGACGTCGCCATCTGCTGGAACGCAGCGAGACTGGGGTATTCCGCGAGCGCGATCATGTCCCAGAGGTCCTCGACCTCGCCGATCATCAGTCCCGTCACGTGCCCGCCGTAGCGCACCGAACCGCCGAGTTCGACGACCAGCTTCGACACCGCCGCCGCGTACCGCGCGTACGCTTCAGCGCCCGTCAGCTCTGAGTCCGAACCATCGGGGTACTCGGCCTTCGGCTTGAACTTTAAGAGGTTGACCATCACGAACGGGCCATCCTCGGCAGCGCCGAAAAAGGCCATCGCCTGATCGCCTTTTGGATAGAATGCGTTCTCGACTTTCATGGGGCGCTCCCGATCAGGTCGTGGTGATGAAGTCGTGAAGGACCTCGGCGAGTTCTTCCGGCGCGTCTTCCTGTAGGAAGTGTCCTCCACCTTTCACAATCGTGTGCGGCTGACCTTTGGCCCCGGGCACGCGCTCCTGGAACGGACGTTCGCCGCCCTTGGTGACCGGGTCGCCGTCGCTGAACGCTGTAAGGAACGGCTTTTCGAACTGCTCCAGCACGGTCCACGCCGCCTTGTTCTCGGCGACGGAGGCATGCTCTGCCGTGATCGGAACGAGTGTCGGAAACTGGCGCGCGCCTTCCTTGTAGCTCTCGTCAGGGAACGGGGCGTCGTAGGCCGCCTTTTCGTCGTCTGTCAGAGGTCGCGTGACCGCGCTTTGCAGGATGAAGCTCGTCGGGAATACCGGGACATCCTGACTGAACTTCAGCCACGCCTCAAACCCGGGGCCCGGTGTCTGTCCGGTCGGCAGGCCCGTGTTGGCGACGACGACGCGCGCGAAGCGTTCGGGAAAGGCCGCCACCAGACGCAAGCCGATGAGGCCGCCCCAGTCTTGGCAGAAGAGCGTGATGTCGGTGAAGTCGTTTTTGAGCAGCCACGCGCTCATCCAGGCAACGTGTCGCTCATAAGTGTAGTCCGCGCGTGCAGCGGGCTTGTCGGAGCGACCGAACCCGATGAGGTCCGGCGCGACCGCGCGATGGCCCCTTGCCGACAGCGCGGCGATCATTTTCCGGTAGAGAAAGCTCCAGGAAGGCTCGCCGTGCATGAGCAACACCGGCGCGCCGGTCCCCGCCTCCACGTGCGCGATGCGCAACGGCGTGCCGTCGGCATCGGCTATCTCCGTGTAGACCGGCGCGTAGGGAAAATCTGGGAGATCGGCGAAGCGTTCGTCGGGCGTGCGCAGGACAATCAAGGCGTTTCTCCCCTCGCGCCGGGATGCGCCCCGGTCGTGCGCTACTGAATATGGCCCCACGAGTGCCAATTCAAGCCGCAAGAAAAAAGGGCGGCCCCGGCGGACCGCCCTTTCGCTTGTTCCTGTGCGCTGCGCCTAGGCGAGCTCGGACTGCCTAGGCGTCTGCGACCCGTCTTTTGGACGCGGGTCTTCGAGATAGGTGAACGCCAGCTTGTCGTTGTCGCTCGGATCGATGTCGATCTTTACTATGCCGCCGTCCTTCAGCTTGCCGAACAGGAGCTCATCGGCCATCGGCTTTTTGACGTGCTCGGCGATCACACGCGCGAGCGGGCGCGCGCCGAACGCTTCGTCGTAGCCGCGCGTGACGATCCAGTCCGCCGCTGCGTCCGACATCTCGATCTGGACATGACGTTCCTGGAGCTGCGCTTCGAGTTGCAAGATGAACTTCTGCACAACGTTGCGCACCATCTCCGCCGGGAGGCTGCCAAAGCTTACGACCGCATCAAGACGGTTGCGGAATTCCGGCGTGAAGAGGCGCTGGATCGCCTCCGTGTTCTCATGGTCCTTCTTGCCGGCGCCGAAACCGATACCGTTCTTGGACGCATCGGCCGCACCGGCGTTCGTTGTCATCACGAGGATCACGTTGCGGAAATCGACCTTCTTGCCATTCGCGTCGGTCAGCACGCCGTTGTCCATCACCTGGAGCAGGATGTTGAAGAGGTCCGGGTGCGCCTTCTCGATTTCGTCGAGCAGCAACACCGAGTGCGGATGCTGGTCGATGCCGTCGGTCAGCAGACCGCCCTGATCGTAACCCACATAGCCGGGAGGCGCGCCGATGAGGCGGCTCACGGTGTGGCGCTCCATGTACTCCGACATGTCGAAGCGCAGGAGTTCGATTCCCATGATGTTGGCGAGCGAACGCGCAACTTCCGTCTTGCCGACGCCCGTGGGGCCGGCGAAAAGATAACAGCCGATCGGCTTTTGCGGTTCCCGCAGGCCCGCACGCGCCATCTTGATGGCGGCGGCCAACTGGTCGATCGCCTTGTCCTGGCCAAACACGACGCGCTTCAGATCCTGGTCGAGGCTCTTCAGCATTTCCGCGTCGTTCTTCGACACCGACTTCGCCGGGATGCGCGCCATGCGTGAGACGACGGTTTCCACGTCCTCCACGTCGACCACTTCCTTGCGCTGGTCAGGCGGCAGCAACATCATCGAAGCGCCGGCCTCGTCGATCACGTCAATCGCCTTGTCAGGCAGCTTGCGGTCGCCCATATGGCGCGCGCTCAGTTCGACGGCGGCCTTCACGGCGGCGTCGGTGAACTTCACCTTGTGGAACTCTTCATAGTAGGAGCGCAGGCCGAGCAGGATCTTTATGGCGTCAGGGATCGTCGGCTCAACGACGTCGATCTTCTGGAAGCGCCGCGCGAGCGCGCGATCCTTCTCGAAGTGCTGGCGATACTCCTTGTACGTCGTAGAGCCCATGCAGCGCAGTTGCCCGCCCTGCAGCGCTGGCTTCAGCAGGTTCGACGCATCCATCGCCCCCCCGCTCGTCGCGCCGGCGCCGATGACCGTGTGGATTTCGTCGATGAAGAGCACGGCGCGCGGCTGGCTCTCCAGTTCCTTCATCACCGCTTTGAGGCGTTCCTCGAAGTCGCCGCGATAGCGGGTGCCAGCAAGCAGCGCGCCCATGTCCAGCGAGTAGATGACGGAGTCCGCGAGGATTTCCGGCACCTGCTTCTCGTTGATCTTGCGCGCGAGGCCTTCCGCGATCGCGGTCTTGCCGACGCCGGGATCGCCCACGAGCAGAGGGTTGTTCTTCTGCCGGCGGCACAGGATCTGGATTGCGCGCAGGACTTCCGCCTCGCGCCCGATCAGCGGGTCAATACGGCCTTCCTTGGCCTTCTTGTTGAGGTTCACGCAGTAGGCCGCGAGCGCGTCGGAGCCCTGCTTGGCGCGTTCCTCTTCACCCTCATTGGCGCCGCGCGCGGCGCGCGGCTGTGAAGCGCCCGGCTTTTTCGCCAAGCCATGACTGATGTAGTTGACCGCATCGTAGCGGGTCATGTCCTGCTCCTGCAGGAAGTAGGCAGCGTGGCTTTCGCGCTCGGAGAAGAGCGCCACGAGCACGTTGCCGCCGGTGACTTCACGCTGGCCGGAGCTGTCGACGTGCAGCATGGCGCGCTGCAGGACCCGCTGGAAGCCGGCCGTCGGGCGCGCTTCCTCGTTGTCGCCGTGATCGACGATGAGGTTTTCGAGTTCGTTCTCGAGATAGGTATCGAGGCTGACGCGCAGGCGATCAAGATCGACCTTGCAGGCGGTCATGACCTGGGCGGCGTCATCGTCGTCGATGAGCGAAAGCAGCAGGTGTTCGAGGGTGACGTATTCGTGGCGGTGTTCGTTCGCCAGCGAGAGCGCCCGGCGAAGGGTGTTTTCCAGAGTACGCGAGAAAGTCGCCATCGCCGTTTTATTCCTTTTCCATCGTACATTGCAGCGGATGTTCGTTCCGCCGGGCCAGATCCATCACCTGCGCGACCTTGGTCTCGGCCACCTCGTAGGTGAAGATTCCGCAGACGCCGACGCCGTGCTGGTGAACATGCAGCATGATATGCGTGGCCTCGTCGCGGTCTTTGTTGAAGATGCGCTCCAGAACGAAGATGACGAACTCCATCGGCGTGTAATCGTCGTTCAGAAGCAGGACCCGGTAGAGGGACGGCTTCTTGGTGCGGGTGCGGGTCTGGGTGGAGACCCCGTCGCCTCCCTCCTGGCCGTCCTCGTCCCACTTGTCGCTCATAGGTCTTCTTCCTGCGCCTGCGATCCGCTTACCTGAAGCGGGATCGTCGGTCGCTTGGATTAAATATGATGAAGAAGGTCATATGGAAGGCCTTGACTGGCGGCGGCGGTCAGTCTGGCGGCCGGCGCCATCCGGAGGGGCGCCGGGGCGCCTCGAAGCTTCCTTGGCGGACCGCGCGTCACAGCGTGGAACACGCGCGCGCGGCGGCGCTGATTCGGGCCCGAGGCGTGACGACCCGTCATCATTGAGGATGTTTAATCGCGGGGTCCCGGAACGAAAAGCGGGTCCGACCTCTCGGTCGGACCCGCATCTCTATTGCAGGCGCGAAAAGCGGTCGAACGCGTTACCGTCCGACGCCCGACTGCATCAGCGAGGAAACGGCCGTCACGCGTTCGTTGATCGGCGCGATGACTTCCTTGGACATGCCGGTCATCAACTCGGTCATCTTGGTCATTTCCGCAACGTAGGCCTCGAAGGCGGACTTTGCGTAGGCGGTCTGCTTTTCAGCGACTTCCTGAACCGACTTCGACGACATGATCGACTTCGCCGCGGCGACGTGGTTCTCAAGAGCGGTCTTCGAGTAGGTCGCAGCACGGGCTGAAATCGTCTCAAATCCCTTGGCGGCCATGGTGGCGGAAGCAACGAACGCCTCCACGTTTTCCTTGCCGAAGGCGCCGACTTCCGACATCGCTGTCATGGAGCGCTCAAGGTTTTCCGTCATTTTTTCCTGGCCGACCGACGTGATGGCCTTAAAGGTGTGCGCGGCGTCTTCTGCTGCGGTCTGGACGGTCTTGGCGGTCTTGCTGGTGGCCATGTTTGCGCTCCTTGGGGCGGTGGTGGCCGCGGGCAAAGAACGCCGGGCCGGGTCAAAAGTCGCCGGACGCGGGAATCATCGTCCGAACTGGTCGCCTTTGTGTCATGCTGCACCTGCGAAGTCAACCGCGACATTGTTGCGATGCAACATGCGCATGTTCGGCCCGTCTTGACCATCGGAGGCGAAACAACAGCTGTAACAGCATTCACGACTCGTCAAACTCCGTTGCGATATGCTTTTTCTGTGTGTGGCCGCGTTCTTGCGTGATCGGAGCCCTATGACCTCGTTCCGGCTCTCCCCTCGTGTTCTCTTCGGCGCCGCGTCTGCGGCGATGGCGCTCACTATCGCCCCTTCGGCATGGGCCGAGCGGTATGCCGCGCTCGTTGTCGACGCCGAGACCAACGAGGTGCTTCACGCTGACCAGGCGGATTCGATCCGTTACCCGGCGTCTCTCACCAAGATGATGACCCTCTACATGCTGTTTGAGGCGTTGGAGAAAGGCGATATCCGCCTGAACGACACCATCGAGGCGTCCCGTCGCGCCGCGGTCCAGCCGCCTTCGCGCCTCGGTTTGCGGGCCGGGGACCGACTGACGGTGGAGCAGGCCATCGGCGCCCTTGTCACCAAGTCCGCGAACGATGTCGCCCTGGCAGTCGCCGAGCGCCTGGAAGGCTCAGAAGCGCGGTTCGCCCAGCGCATGACCGCCAAGGCCCGCGAGCTGGGCATGCGCGACACGCGCTACGCCAACGCCAGCGGCCTGCCCGACCCCAACCAGATCACCACCGCGCGCGACGTTCTGGTCCTCAGCCGCGCGTTGATGCGCGACTTTCCGCAGAACTACCGCTATTTCCAGACGTCGCAGTTCAGCTGGCGCAACGTTTATGCCCGCAACCACAACAGCCTGCTCGGCCGGGTCGAGGGCGTGGACGGGATCAAGACGGGCTATACTCGGGCGTCCGGCTTCAACCTCGCGTCTTCAGCGCAGCGCAACGGCCACCGGATCTTCGCCGTCGTGATGGGCGGTGAAAGCGCGGCCTCGCGCGACGCGCAAATGGCCCATCTCATTGAGACCGCGTTCGAGCAGATCGACGCCAAGGCCGGCGGCCGCCCCGCTTCGCCGCCGGCTGCAGTCTACACGACCCTTCCGGTCACGCGCGTAATCGTGACGCCGACGGCGATGACCTATAACGAGCCCGAAGATATGGCCGACGTCGCCATCTCTGCGTCCGGCATGGCTGTGGTCGAGCAAGGCTCCGCCGACGAGCCCAGCTATGTCGTGCCCATGCCGTTCACGCCGCGTCCGGTGGCAGGCGGCGCGACATCGACCACCAGCGCCTACGGCGGCGGCGGCCAGAACTAGCCTTTCGGTTTTCGCAGCAGGAGGTCGCGCGCGGCGTTGAGCCGCGCAGCTTGATCCTGTGCGCCGCCGCGATCGGGGTGTGCTACGGAGATGAGCCGTCTATGTGCGGCGCGGATTTCCTCGCGCGTGGCCGACTCCGGCACGCCCAGCAATGCGCGCGCCTGCGCGAGATCCAGGTCCGACGTCGGTCCGCGCGGCGCAAACCACCAGACGATGACAGCGACCGCCGCCCCTGCCGCAATACCGATCGCCCCGAACCGCCACAGGAGCGCCGCCGTCGCCACCCCTGCGACCGCCGGCGCCAGCCAGACCGGCCTTGGCCGCATCACTGCCCAGCGAAACGCGCCGAGAGCGACGAAGGCGAGCGCAATCACGATGAGGGTCTTGGCGAGCATCGACGCCTTGTACTCGGCTCAGAACTGCAGCGGCAGTCCTTCGAGGCCCGGCAGCTTCAGCACGATCACGAGATCGCGCACTTCCTGGCGCGCGGCCACGTGCGCCATCTTCAGGTCGTGCGCACCGATGTCGACGGCATCGAGCAGCGTCAGACCCTGCGGGAAGAGTTCGCGGAAGATCACGCGTTCGGAAAAGCCCGGCGCGAGCCGGAATCCGACGCGACCGGAAAGGGCGTGCAGCGCATCGCCCACGCGGTGCTTGTTCCTGGACTCGATGCGCCCCGCCGCCACGCGGTTGCGCATGACGACCCAGTCGATCGGCGCGCGCTGACCTTGCGCCTTGCGCTTGCGGCTTTCCCAGATGAGCGCGGCGTAAAAGCTTGGGCGCACCACTTCGTGGGTTTGCGGGTCGATGTCGCCGAGCAGATCGAAGTCAACGAAACTGTCGTTCAGCGGCGTAATGAGGGTGTCGGCGGCGGCGTGCGCTTCGCGGGAGAGGAAAGTGTTCGTGCCCGGCGCGTCGACGACAATGAACTGGCAGGTTTCCGAGAGGCGTTTCAATGCGCCCGTAAAGAGCGCGCCCTCCTCGGCTTCGGCGAGATCGAGATCGCGGGCGATGGAGCCGCGAACGTCCGCGATCTGCGGCATGGGAAGCGCCTGGTTCAGGCGCGCGCAATATTGGACGCGGTTTTCGACGTAGCGCGACAGCGTGCGCTGGCGCAGATCGAGATCGATGGCGCCGACGCGACGGCCCATTTTTAGCAGCGCGACGATGAGGTGCATCGCCACCGTCGACTTGCCCGCCCCGCCCTTTTCATTGCCGACCACGATCACATGCGCGCCGCGGGTTTCCGCGAGCGCGTCAGATCTCGGGGCAAAAGCAGCAGCCAGCATGCCTCGATGTTTCGCTCATTGCGGTTAAGCCCCGATTAAATAGTTCGATGCAAGTGCGTTAGAGAGTCGTCATAATGGTTAATGGAGCACCGCCGAGCTCCTGCATCCCCCTTGGTCTGAAGGACCGAAAATTAGCGCGGGTCTCGTGCGCCGTTGTGAACCCCGCCCTGAACAGTCGACCGGGAGGCGCGCCAAACGACCGTCCCGCAGTACTAAGGACAGCCCCCATAATCTTGCGCCGTCATGTCCTCAGCGTCGATGTCGCAAAGGACCTGAGCGAGGTCTGTGATCGCGCTTCGCGAAACGAGCGCCACACCGCCATGACCCTGCGTGCGCTAAAGGCGTTAGCGTCCTGCGCCAAAGCTGCGCTCGTCGTCTTCTATACGTCCTGCGGCGACGACAGTCGGCTCGTCGCCGCTCTTCAATCGGATGAGGGGGCGAGGTTCACGATGAGGTCGGGGGTCGTGACCGATCGCTTGGAGGCCCCTTGTGCGTCGACGTCTTCGACACGAAGCGACGCCCCTGCGTGCAATCGCGCGCCGCATTCGCTATCACCCGCGCCCATGACTTCGCTCCCTATTGTACGCACCGTCGCCGATCTCCGCATTAACGTCGCCGCGTGGAAGCGCGCGGGGCTCCGGGTGGGGCTCGTGCCGACCATGGGGGCGCTGCATGCTGGGCATCTGTCGCTCGTCACGCTCATCAAGTTGCGCTGCGACAAGTGCGTCGCCAGCCTCTTCGTGAACCCCAGGCAGTTCGCCGCGCACGAGGACCTCGACCGCTATCCCCGCGACGAGGCAGGCGACGCCGCACTGCTGCAATCGGTAGGCTGCGATCTGCTGTTCGCGCCGACGACCGACGTGATGTATCCGCCAGGCTTTGCGACGGCGGTGACGGTGTCGGGCATGTCGGCGCCGCTCGAAGGCGAGAAGCGCCCGCAGTTCTTTGGCGGCGTGGCGACGGTGGTGTCGAAGCTGCTGCTACAATCGCTGCCGGATGCGGCGGCGTTCGGCGAGAAAGATTACCAGCAGCTTCTCGTCATCAAGAAGATGGTCAAGGACCTCGATATTCCGGTGGAGATCCTCGCCGGCGAAACCGTGCGCGAAGCCGACGGCCTCGCCATGTCCTCGCGCAACGCCTACCTCAGCGCTGACGAACGCGCGGCAGCGGGAAAGCTCAACGTCATCGCGCGCCAGGCGATCGCTGCAATCGAATCCGGCTGCGCCATCGCGCCTGCGATCGCCAAGGCCGAGAGCGACATCCTCGCAGCAGACTTTTCAAGCGTAGACTACGTGGCGCTCCGCGACGCAGACCTGCTCGCGCACATCGATACGCCGACGCTGACCGTTCCCGCGCGACTGTTGGTCGCCGCGCAACTGGGCGCGACGCGGCTGATCGACAATTTCGCGGTGAAGCCTGCGTGATCCTGCTTGTCTCCCCGCGAGGGGGAGAAAGTGTCGACGACGTCGACCGATGAGGGGGCGGGGGGAGAATGACGATTTCTCTCTTCACGTCCAGCCCCTTGAGCGCGCCCTTCTCGCGCCAGGCTTCCTGCACCTTCACGAACGCAATCGGCCCCGCGCCATAGGGGCCGTTCTGCTCGGCGCGGTCGTAGAGCTTGCGTTCGTTGTTGTAGTCGCCGGGCGTGCATTCCTCGAGGAATTTGCGGAGGAAGACGGCGAGCGACTTGACCGTCTCCATCCACTGCTTTTCGGCCTCCTCCGACGCTTCCAGAGTGCGGGCCTGGCGGTTTACCGCTTCAGTGATGATGTAGCTCGCGTGGCGCGACTGCTCGTTCAGCATGTGCGGATAGTTCGCGGTGAAGCCCGCCTGCGTGTTCGAGAAGATGACGCAGTTCGCGGGGCCGCGCACCTGCATGCCGTGGAGCGACTGCATGCCGTCGGGCCACAGCTCGCACCGAATGCAGCGCGTGGAAAGGAGCTGGCGCTGATCACACCGCGGCGAGTGACGAGCAGACGACGTTGATCGCGCATCAAAATTAGCTCTCTACACGCGCATCGACCAGGCTCGCACACGATGGGAGCGAGACCTTGTGAGGACGGCGTTGAACCGTCCAGGATTCCACCTGAGCTAGAGAGCCCGGTCGATAGGCTCACCGTAATTCCGTGCATGCGAAAGACGCCGACGAGCGATCAAACCGCGCGCCCTCACCAGGCCCCAAGCGACACCAGCTCCGCGCGCAGCTTCTCCGGCAGGTCCCCGCCCCCTACTCTAATTTCTGGCCCCTTGCGCCCCTCAAGGTCCGCCGGCGCGTCGGCGGTTTCGAGATAGCGCCAGCCCTGGAAGGCGCGGCGCGGTTGGGGCGCGGTGCGCACAAGTTTGGGATCGAGCCAGAGGCCGCAGCGCATGCCGTGCTCGTCGGTGACCTCCGCCACCTGGACGATCCGCTGGCGCACCACCACCGCGCCCTTGATCACCCAGTACAGCGAGCCGCCCGCAAGCACGTCGTCGACGCGCTTGGGCCACATGCGCGTGCCGCACACCGGCGCGCGCTGTTTCAACTTGTCGACCTGATGTTTTTGCCACAGCGCAAGGTCTTCGACGCAGTCTGCGCCCACACAGAGTTTGACGATGTGAATCGGCATGTGGTGAAGATAGCGCGCTCGATGCGCGAGCGGAAATGCGGAGTGCGGCGTGACGCGCCTGAAAGTTGCGAACTTGCACGCGGACGCGACGCAGTGATGCAGCCGCAACCGCGCTCCCCGCACACTCCGCGCGTGCAACAACGCCTGAGCGAGGCCGCGCGCCGGCGCTTCTTCCAGTCGCGTCACTGGCGCCGGCTGACCGCGCCGGGGCCGGAGGAGGTCGAGCGCGGGACGGTGTTCCGCTTTCCCGCCTGCTGGCCGCGCGAGCGCATGGTGGACTGCCTGCTGGTGGAGCACCCGTGCGACTCCGGGTTCGGCGTGCTCGTCTCGTCAGGCAAGTTTGCGGGTACGATCTACAGCCGCTTGCCCACAGCCGCCGTGATCGGCGCGGGTCCGCAGGCGACGGTGTCGCGCTCCTGGATCATCGCCAACTGGCAGGACTATTTCTACGAAGGATGCGGCCCCCGCGAGGTCATGGTCGCTGACCGGTATCCCGCGCCCGGTTGAGACGCAGGGGCATTCGCAGCCCGCCACTCGGCCTTGAGCATCTTCGAAGTCTTGCGCGAGCCGTCCGGCGTCCAACCTGGCGGGCCGAAGATGTAGCCGATCCACTCCCCGATGGATTTCGCGCCACGCAGGTCGCGCGCGATGCCGATCCATTCGTGCGTGGCGATGCGCAGCGGATTGAACGTGCCGATGTTGGAGACGATGCCGTAGCGCGGCTTGTCGTGATCGACCTCCGGGACGAACGACCCAAACAGCCGGTCCCAGATGATGAGGACGCCGGCGTAGTTCGCATCGAGATAGCGCGGGTTCGTCGCGTGATGGACGCGGTGATGGGACGGCGTGTTGAACAGCCACTCGAACGGCCCCATCCGGCCCACCGTTTCGGTGTGGACCCAGAACTGGTAGACGAGACTGATGCCGGTGAACAAGAGCACCATCTCCACCGGAAAGCCGATGAAGAAGAGCGGCAGCTTTGTCGCAAACGAGAGCGACAGATTGCCGGTCCAAGTCTGGCGCAGCGCTGTGGAGAGATTGTAGTGCTGCGAGGAGTGGTGGACGATGTGGCTTGCCCACCAGAAGCGGCGCTCGTGTGCGATGCGGTGGAACCAGTAGTACGCAAGGTCCTCGCCGAAAAAGCACAGCACCAGCGCCCACCAGGTCCAGCCGATGTCGAACAGGCGGAACTGGTAGATCCAGTAGGCGGCGACGAGATAGAGCCCGCCCGTCAAGAGGCCCGCGATTGAGGAACCGAAGCCCATGAAAAGACTGGCGGCGGAATCCTTGGCTTCGTAGGCGCCGCGCTTGGAAATGCGCACGATGATCATCTCGACGATGACGAGCGCGATGAACAGCGGCACCGCCAGCGTCACCACGTCATCGGGCGCCCAGGCGGGCGTCTCCGGCGTCGGCAAAAGGCTGCGCTCCATCTCTGTGTCCCTCGTTACTTGCCTCTGGCGCCGCGGCGCAGGCGCTCGATCCACGCCGGCGCCTCACGGCTGTCGAACTCGATGGCGAAGTCGTCGAAGCCCGCATCCGAGAAGCGTACCCGTGCGCCGATACCGCGACCTTTCGGACGATACATGCGCACGCCGGCCACCGCCGCACGCGAGAACACCCGTGTGGTGAGCTTGTCGCCGAGCGCCTTCACCACGAACACCTTGTCAGTCCCGATCTCGGCGAGTGCGCCGCGACCGAGCGCGTCGATGGCGATCGCACCAGTCTCGCCTGCTCGGTCCTCAGCGGCGAGTTTTTGTACGTGCCGCTCATCGAGCACCCGCGCGCGCTTGCGAAACCCGATGAGCCACGCGAGCGCCGCCAGGATCAGCACGCCGCCCAGCGAGATCGCCTGAATGACGAGAAATTTCGTGACCTCGGGGCTCAAGCCGCAGGCTCCAGCCGCACGAGCACCGCGCCCTCTTTCACCTGCGCGCCCTCCACGGCGCCGACTTCCACCACCACGCCGTCACGGGGCGCCTTGAGAGCGTGCTCCATCTTCATCGCTTCGAGCGTGACGAGCGCATCGCCCTTCTTGACGCTCGCGCCCACCGTCGTCGCGAAGGCCACGATCTTGCCGGGCAGCGGCGCCTTGATGTCGTCCCCGCCGGCGCCGACGTCATGATCGGCGGCCGCGCCCGGTCGCGCGAAGACGAAGGTCTCGCCCGCCAGCATTATCGTGATGCGCGCGCCGGCGCGGCTGTGGCGGGCGCGAAACGGCAGGCCGTCCATGTCGCCCTGCAGCTCATCCTCGTCGAGCCATTCGGCGGCGAAGTCCGTCGCGACGCCGTCCGCCAGCGGCGAGGGCGTGGCGTCCTCGATACGAACGGTGACGCCGTCCGCTTCGAGCAGCCATTCCCGGCGCGGGGCTGCGTTCAGGCGCCAGCCGTCGGTCTTCTCCCAGACATTGCTGGCGTCACGGTTCATACTGCGCAGGACCTGCGCTGCAACCACCGCCGCGCGCCGCCGGCTCGCGCCGCGATCAGCAAGCGTATCGATCTTTTCCGCGATGATGCCGGTGTGCAGCGCGCCAGAGACGAAGGCTTCGTCCGCAAGGCACCGTTGCAGGAAGGCGCCGTTGGTCGTGAGGCCTTCCACATGCAGCCGCCCGAGGCAGACGCGCGCGTGATGGATCGCTTCTTGGCGGCTCTGCGCGAAGGTGATCTCCTTGGCGAGCAGCGAGTCATAGGAGGACGAAACCGCGTCGCCGGGGTCGAAGCCCGCGTCCACGCGGCTGTGGCCGTCGAACTCGAGCGTGTGGATGCGCCCGACGCTGGGGCGGAAATCTTCGCTTGGATCCTCCGCGCAGATGCGCGCCTCGATCGCGTGGCCGTTGAGCTTGATCTGCTCCTGGGCGGGCAGGTTCTTGCCTGCCGCGACAAGTAACTGCCACTGCACCAGGTCGTGGCCGGTGACCGCCTCCGTCACTGGATGCTCGACCTGGAGCCGCGTGTTCATTTCGAGAAACCAGAACCCATCGGGCCGCAGCGGGCCGTTTGCGTCGACGATGAATTCCACGGTGCCGGCGTTTTCGTACCTCACCGCGCTCGCCACTTTCAGCGCCGCCTCCGTCATCGCAGCGCGCACGTCGTGCGTCATGCCGGGCGCGGGCGCTTCCTCGATCACCTTCTGGCGCCGACGCTGCAGCGAACAATCGCGCTCGAAGAAGTGGACGAGGCCGCCATGCTTGTCGCCGAACACTTGCACTTCAATGTGGCGTGGCCGCTCGACGAGCTTTTCGATCAGCACGCGCTCGTCGCCGAACGCGGCTTTCGCTTCGCGCTGCGCGCTGGCGAGCTGTTCCTTGAATGCGCCTGCGGCCTTCACTTCGCGGATGCCGCGTCCCCCGCCCCCGGCGACGGCCTTGATGAGAATGGGAAAACCGATCTTCTTGGCTTCGGCCAGCAGCGTTGGTTCACCCTGGTCCTCGCCCTGATAGCCGCTGAGCACGGGCACGCCGGCCGCGATGGCGATGCGCTTGGCTTCGTCCTTGAGGCCCATCGCTTGGATCGCTTCGGGCGTCGGGCCCACCCAAATGATGCCCGCCTTGATCACCGCTTCGGCGAAGTCGGGATTTTCGGAGAGAAAACCGTAGCCCGGATGGATCGCAGCGGCCTTCGTCTGTTTTGCCGCCGCCAATACCTTGTCGGCGCGCAGATAGGACTCCCATGCGGCGCTCGGCCCGATGTGCACCGCTTCATCGGCTTCACGGACATGCTTGGCCTTCGCATCGGCGTCCGAATAGACCGCGATCGTGCGGATGCCCATCGTGCGCGCTGTCTTGAAGATGCGGCACGCGATCTCGCCGCGATTTGCGACCAGGAGGGACTCGAAAATGGCGCTCAAACGGCTAGTCCCAGATAAAGAATGGCGACGAAAAAGAGCGACGCCGCCAGGATCGCGAAGATGCTCACGAAGGCGGTGCGCCAGAGCGCCGACCACCAGCCGAGCGCATACGTCCCCTTCAGGTGAAAGTACATGTGCACCGGCGGCACAAGCACCGCGAGACTTGTGACCACAGTCGCCAACCCGACTTTCCCTATCGTGAGCGACATCAGCGCGAGCGCCAGAAAGAAGAGCGACATGAACGAAAGCGAGTAGAGCGAAAACACCACGTGGTCGAACAGCGTCACGCCGCGCCGCCACAAAAAAAGCAGCGCAATGAACGGCAGCGAGATCGGCACGAGGAGGAAGGAAAACTTGTAGGTGGTCTGCTGCAGCTTGTAGAGCGCGAGGTCGGGGTTCTCGAGGGCCCCGCGCACTTTGTCATTGAGCTTTTCGTCGCCCATGTTGATCCTGAGCGTGCCGTTGCGAGCGGCGTCGGCGAGTTGTTCCTGCCAGCGGCGTCGAGGCGCCGTCTTGATCGCCACGCCATCCTCGGCGGCGACGCCGACCGGCGCCTCCTTGGCGCGTTCAACCGCGTCGCCCGCCGCGTCCAGCAGCGGGGCAGCTTCGGGGTTGCGCGCCTTCTCCGCGGCGATCTCGCTCTCCGCGGCGATCTCCCTGGCGGCTTCATCGATCTCCTTGTTGCGCGCATCTACGGACGTTTGTGTTCGCACGACAGCCGCCTGCGCCTCGCGCACGCTTTTTTCCGCCAGTTCGTGGCGCACGCGCGGCCCTGTCGTGATCCCCGCCATCACCCCGACGAAGCCCGGCCTGCCTTCCTTTTCCACCGCCGCGGCCTTCACTTCCGCCGCATCGAATTCGCGCTTGGCGATGTCACGTTCCGCAACGGCCTTGGCGAGAAGTTCGCGCGCCGCCTCCGGCTGGACGACGTTGTCCGCCGTGACGTTCGTGTTCACCTTGACGACGCTGTCGCCCGGCCCTCCCGCGATCGCGAACACAAAAAACATGAGAAAGACGGTGAACAGAAACAGCGCCAGCGGCGAGATGAACCGCGCGCGTTTGCCGTGGATGTAGTGGTTCGTGAGCGTGCCTGGTCGCACGAACAGGAGAGGCAAGGTGCGCCATGCCTTGGTGTCGAAGTGCAGCACTGAGTGCATGAAATCGTGGAGGGCGTCGCCGAGCGTTCGGCTGATGTGGGCGGGCTGACCGCACTGGTGGCAGAAGGCGCCTTCCAGCGGGGTGTCGCAGTTGCGGCAGGCGCCGCTCTGTTCGCCATGGCCGCCGCCGCGCTCGATGGCCTTGGCCGCCAGTCCCGCCGTCGCCAACGCGCCGGCCGCTTCGATTTCACCGCTCATCGGAGTCTCCCGGAGCGATGCTAGCGCGCACTGGCGGTTAAATCATCCCACAGCGGGCGGATGCCGCAATCATCCCACAGCGGCGGACGCCGCAATCATCCCACAGCGGCGGACGCCGCAATCAAGCCAATACGGGCGGACGCCGCGGTCAACCGACGTCCCAGGACGCCTTCCGGCGCTCGAGGAAGGCCGCGAGACCCTCCTTGCCCTCCTCGCTCGCGCGCCGGGCGGCGATGCGCTTGGCCGTTTCGCGCAGGAGGTGATCGTCGACCTTCTGGCCGGCCACTTCGCGGACGAGCTTCTTGGCGTCGCCCACGGCGCCGGGGGCGTTCTGCAGCGTGATCTTGCAGAGATACTCCGCCGTCTCGTCGAGTTGCTGGGGGGTGTCGACGGTGTACTGCGTGAGCCCGATCTTCTCGGCGTAGGCGCCGTTGAAGGTCTCGGCGGTCGCAAACAACGCCTTCGCCCAGCGCGGGCCGATGGCCTCGA
>Ga0247843_1002917_pt1 | contig 29514 bp, 27 predicted proteins | sample LaCruzMarch2017__FD_192420 | JGI IMG/M metagenome (GOLD analysis project Ga0247843, IMG submission 192420) | Freshwater microbial communities from meromictic Lake La Cruz, Castile-La Mancha, Spain - LaCruzMarch2017_8m | ecosystem: Environmental > Aquatic > Freshwater > Lake | place: Spain... | reverse complement strand
GTCTACACCGGAACCAAGGTCAAAGGCATTGCCACCATGCACAAGTCAAATGCTGTGCCGGTGTTCTCTGACGAACAAGCAGTGGAAATTTCCCGAATGCGTCGAGGCTGATGTTGGCACAACTGGATCTCAGTGAAGGCACAGTGTATGGCATTCGTTACCGCACAGTCAAACCTGCATGGGAACCTGATCGCATCGGGTGGCACAATCAAGACTGGGACAACATGGTAGCTTGGTGTGTGGACACATACGGTCCAACACCTGACAATGGTGTGTGGACACCCGAGGCACGTTGGTATGTAAACAATGCCAAGTTTTGGTTTCGCAATGAACCAGACCTCGCACTGTTTGTGCTAAGATGGAAATGAAAAAGAAACGTTTATTAACCAATCGAGGGGAATTTGAGATGAGTACAGACATGTGGGAAAAGAGTGAGGTTGTGAGACTGCTCCGAGGAGCACCAGGTACCCACTACCAAGAAGCAGATGACGCCAACAAAACAATCATGCGTGATTGGGTTCGAAGCCTGTTGCAAAAAAGCAATGTCACAGTGACTTTTGTCAAAGCAGATGGCACACTACGTGACATGAACTGCACACTGAATTACGATTTCATACCCACAGACAAATTGCCCAAAGGCGATGTTCCTGTTGAGCACTTGCTGAATGAAAACAAAAATCCCCGCAAACAACCTGATCCTCACAGCCTGCGGGTGTTTGATGTGGACAAACAAGAATGGCGCAGTTTCCGTTTTGATCGACTGCAAAAGATCACAGCCGAGATTGGATTCACTGCTAAGTAATAGCCTATGGCAAAAGAAGACATCATCAGCATGGAAGGGCGAGTAGAAGAAGTTTTACCCAACACCATGTTTAGAGTAAAATTGGACAATTTGGAAAATCTGGTACTGGCACACTTGTCAGGCCGCATGAGAAAAAACAACATCAAGGTGTTGCTGGGCGATCGAGTGGAACTTGAGTTCTCACCTTACGATCTCACCAAGGGCCGCGTTACACGCAGAAAATAAATACAGCATGGAACTACGTGACCACATCAATCTTGTAGAAGCAAGCACACGTCCGGCAAAACTGGAAACCACTCCTTTGCCCTACGGAGTCAAGGATCTTGAGCCTGTCATGAGCCGGGCCACAATAGACTATCATTTTGAACACCTGGCCCGGGGCTATGCAAAACGTTACAACGCAGGAGAAGGCAATGCGGATTTTAATCGTGCTGGTAGTTTTTTACACAACAAGTTTTTCCCCCAGCTTCGAACCCCCAAGGGTGCCAACCGACCCCGTGGTGCAGTACTTGCACTGATAGAAGAGCACTTCAAGACCTGGGAAGATTTCAAGGAGCAGTTTGCAGAAACTGCCATGAAGATTCAGGGATCAGGTTGGGTGTATTTGAGCACTGGCGGTGCCATCAAGACCATTGCCAATCATGCAGTACGCACAGATATATGTGTGTTGGTGGACTGGTGGGAGCATGCCTGGGCCCTGGATTATCAGGCAGACAAACAACAATACCTAGACAATATCTGGCGGATCATTGACTGGGATGTCTGCAACGAGCGACTGTGATTAGAACATTGCCCAGACTGGCCCTGGGTCAACATAGCCCAATGGTGGATCTGGTGGTGGTGGTGGTGGCGCAGGTTCATCGCCAAGTGGATACGGATAGTACGTCCAGCCCATTTGATTGTACAAGGGCTCAAAATCTGGTGCGCTTGAATTGCTGCCTAGAACCTTGTTCCACTGACCAGTGCTGTCCTTGACCCAGACTGTGTCTACCTGAGTCCAAACATTGTTTTGTTTGATCCATATGACTCTGGGCGATTTCCATTCATCTTCATCCTTGACCCGTATGCCAGATTGTTTGAAAACCACCACAGCATATCCAGGGCCACCGGCTTGAGCAATAGCCGCAAATACTGAACCACCAAGTCCGCCGGTGCCCCTGAACCTGTCCCAGTATGGTGATTCCTGCCCGGGTGTGTCCAAGTTAGCGGCAGTTTCGGTGTAGTCGCCAAAGCTGGCGCCGTTGGCTCCGCCAAACGCAGTGGTTTCGTTTCCGCGAGTGCCGCCGCCAAGGCCGCCACCGCCACCGGGGCCGGTGCTGCCACCGCCGCCGCCGCCACCGCCACCACCATCTCCTAGATAGTTTTGGCCGGCAGTGCCTGTGGGAACACCATCATACGCTGTGTTAAACCCGCCTATGCCCGGGGCATCACATTGAAGAATTCTATTCCCACGTCCAGCCCCACCACCTCCGCCGCCGCCACCAGCCACGGCAATGAGTTGTCCATTCTTGAACAACGTGGTGGCGCCACCGCCACCGCCACCAGATCCTGAAATGCCTTGCGCACCTGATGATCCGCCTACACCCCCACAATACGCATTGAGACTGCCAGGCAAGGCTATGGCCAAGGCCATGCTGTTGGCTCCGGGCACTCCGGCATTTAGTTGTATTGAAACCGCAATTGTTGATATTACTCCAGCAGCTGGCCGTGGGCCCGGGGACGACTCGGCAAAAACACCAATGCTATGAGACCCAGCAGTAACATATACTGTTTGTGTTAATATGTCTCCCCAAGTTGTACCCAAAAACATAACCACGGTTCCATCTATTAACACTTCGGCGGCTCTATTTGTAGATGAATATATTGTCGTTCCAAATTGCGCTGCTTGAATAGTGTAGTAACCGGAGATGGGAAAGGACACTGAATTCCAAGTAGTATACACCGTGGTAGGCAACTGACTGGGCATGAGGTTAGCCGGCAGACTCCATATTCCGTATGTGTTCATAAATTCATATGCTGGGTTCGTGTCAGACACGAACCCCCAGTCGTACCCCACGTACGGTGATGTTCCAATGGCTCCGGGAGATCTAGTGGTCCATACTGGGAGCAGTGCTGCACCCGAGCCTTGCATCTTGACTGTGTGATACCCTTGCTCCACGTACAACACGTACTCCACTGGAGGTCCTGTGTTGGCATATCCCTGTCCTTCCATGAAAAGGACATCATCAAGATACACACGGCCATAAGTGTCACAGCCCATGGCAAAAATGTATTTTGAAGAAACAGGGAAGTACACGTTGTATGTTCGAGTAAAATTTGGAACAGCATTGTCTTGTTCCCAGACTCCATAGGCATTCATGAATTCATTGTAGGCAACATTTTTGACTGCAAACACTGGATCTCCCGGACCTGGAGTTCTGCTGCTGAAGATTTCTTTGGGACTGTACCCCAGGCCAGGCTGACCACCAGCAGAGATGTTGCCACCTGGGCCTGAGGCAGTGTATTGAAAATTCCAACACTGAACTGCGTCACTGTTTAGAGAAGGGTACCCCTCTGATCTATAATAACTGTATCCTACATAAGACGTTTGTTTGGCAAAAGATTCCGGAGGTGCCGATGCTCCGTTGTATGTCGAAGGGCCATACACAATGACACCGTCTACAACCACACACCAACTGTATGGCTGGAAGCTGGGCACTGAGCCTTCAACAGCGCCCTGGGCGGTCTCGACCCCAAAAATATAATATCCCGATGTTCCAGGAGCAATTGTTCCTCCCGGCACCCCTATGTCTGGGCTGAACAAGTTTGGAAACGGATTCGTCGCCGTTGATCCTTGATAATATGGGCCACCGGCGTTGCCGTTGGTGGGAGCGGTTCTAATTCTGCCGGCCCCGCCACCTTGTCCAACTCCAACCTCAATCAGGTCACCGGGCTCTACGTTGAAGGTTATTCGACTGTAGCTGCCGGCCTGGCCATTGCCTGCTGCACCTGGTGATACGGCACTGTATGAAAAATTGTAACATTCAACAGTTTCGACTGTGGTATTAGGTCCAGGAGTACCATTGTAATAACTGTATCCCACATAATCTCTTCTAAAAGCCAGATCATTTGGTGGTCGCAACGCATCTGGTTGTCCGGGTCCTGTTTGATTTAGATATACAACAACATCGTTGACTACCACGCAATAACCAATACGATTGTTATCAACCAAGTTGCCCACGTCATTGTACACCAGTACAACTGATATATAGTATCCCGAAGTTCCTGGTGAAAACACACCATGAAATGGGTCTGTGGCAGTTGACCCCGGGATAGTCGGACCAAATCCGCCGCCCATGGTGTTGCCATCTGGACCACCGCCCCCACCGCCCCCACCGCCCCAGAGATAAGCAGTGACTTCGCCGGCCACGGTGCTGTTGACCACCAACTGTTCTACAGATCCAGAAAACCCCACAGGGCGTATAATGCTAGGTGATGTCATATTAGATTTGATACCAAATGTCGCCGTTGACCCCCACACCCGCGGTGGGAGCCAATGTACTGATATAGCGTGTGCCATATCCATTGCTGTTGGCAGCAATGCTCAGTGTTCGATTGGCAGTGAGATCGCCGCCACCACTCAGGCCGCCGCCGGCTATGATGTTGATTGAGGATGCTACCACACCGAGATTGTTTCTGGCAGTGGCAGCATCAGATGCTCCTGTGCCCCCATCGGCAATGGCCAGGTCAGTGATGCCAATCACTGATCCGCCAGTGATGGCCACAGCACTGGCATTTTGTGTGGCCATGGTGCCCAGTCCAAGATTGGTTCTTGCATTGGCAGCATCAGATGCTCCTGTACCCCCGTCAACAATGGCCAGGTCCGTGATGCCAGTGATGGTGCCACCAGTGATACTCACGTTGTTGACGTTTTGAGTGGCTATGTTGCCCAGTCCAATGTTGCTTCGGAAATTCGTGGCCACAGTGGCATTGGCCACTGTCAATCCCGACACTGTGACAATACCAACATTTGATATCGTACCACCTGTGATATTCACACTGTTGGCATTTTGAGTGGCTATGGTGCCTGGTGTAAACCCAACTGGCAAACCACCAATACCTAGATTTGTTCTGGCATTAGCAGCGTCCGAAGCTCCGGTGCCACCGTAATTCACAGCCAGTGGTGTGATTCCTATGATATTACCACCAGTGATGTCAACATTGCCGGGATTCTGCAACGACATGTTGCCCAGTCCAATGTTGCTTCGGAAATTTGTGGCCACAGCAGCATTGGCCACTGTCAATCCCGACACTGTGACAATACTGACATTTGATATCAACCCACCTGTGACAATCAGATTGTTGGTGTTTTGAGTGGCCACAGTGCCAAGGCCCAGATTTGTTCTGGCGTCGGCTGCGGAATTAGCACCAGTTCCACCACTGATGATTGCCAGCGGAGTGGTCAATCCAGAAACATTTCCACCTGTGATTTCAACATTGCCCGCAGACTGTAGTCCAAGGGTGCCAACACCAAGATTGGTTCTTGCACCGACCACGGAGTTGGCACCTGTGCCACCGCTGGCAATTGGCAATGCAAGAATGCCAGTGATGACACCACCGGTGATGTTGATGTTTTCATAGCTTTGTGTGGCAATTGATCCAAGCCCTAGGTTTGTTCTAGCATTGGTTGCAGAATTGGCACCTGTGCCACCACTGATGATTGCAATGGGATTGATACCAGTAATGGATCCTCCTGTGATGCTCACAGCATTGGCATTTTGAGTGGCCATGCTGCTCAGGCCAAGATTGTCTCTAGCACTGGCAGCAGTGGCAGATCCTGTGCCACCATCGCCTATGGCCAAGGGCGAGATTCCAGTGACCACACCTCCGGTTATGAGCACGTCAGCTGCGTTTTGAACAGCCATGCTGCCCAGGCCAAGATTGGTTCTTGCACCGCTGATGTTGCTGGCACTGGTACCACCGTCGGCAATGGCCAAGGCAGAGATTCCACTGATTGACCCGCCAGTGATGCTCACAGCATTGGAGTTTTGAACAGCCATGCTGCCCAGGCCCAGACTTGATCTTGCTTCCACGGCAGAAGTTGCGCCAGTGCCACCAAATGCCAATTCTAGAGCAGAGATTCCACTGATTGATCCGCCAGTGATGCCCACTGCATTGGCGTTTTGATAGGCCATGCTGCCCAATAAATCGCTAGTGGCAATGGCAGTGTTGACAAATGCAGTGGTTGCAATCTGTGTGTTGGCAGTGCCTGCAGGTGCCGTGGGAGCCAAGGGCACCCCCAGCAACACAGTGTTGACTTTTTCAGCTTGCACAAATGCAGTGGTTGCAAGTTGAGTGGTAGAAGTTCCTGAATCCGCAGTAGGCGCAGTGGGAACACCAGTAAACACTGGACTGGCCTTTTGCAGTTGCACAAATGCCGTGGTGGCCATGCGTGTGGTGTTATCTGCAACATCAGGTGTGGGCGCAGTGGGACTGCCTGCAAATTGTGGACCCGAAGTCACAAATGCCGTGGTTGCAAGCTGGGTACTGGATGTACCTTGGCTGGCAGTGGGTGCAGTGGGAATGCCGGAAAACTGTGGTGAATTGGTGACAAATGCCGTAGTGGCAAGCTGTGTGCTGGCAGTGCCTGCGGCAGCAGTGGGCGCAGTGGGCACTCCGGAAAACTGTGGTGAATTAGTGACAAATGCCGTGGTGGCAAGCTGTGTGCTGGCAGTGCCTGCGGCAGCAGTGGGTGCAGTGGGTACTCCAGTAAAAGCCGGGCTGTTTTTCTGCGCCTGCACATAATCTTGACTGGCCAGCGGTGTCCAGTTGTTGGTTGAATTATATGCGTAGATAATGTCTGTGCTGGACTCGTACCACAGCTGGCCCAGAACGGGTTGAGTGGGTGCAGTGGAGTTGGCAAAGTTCTCCAACAAATACAAGTAGTTTTCGTTTTCGTAGGTGCCATAATCAGTCAGCGCACGTCCAACCAAGGCAAGGTTGGTTGCTGTGGTGTTTACAGTGCCATCAGGTATGACAGCCACCAGTTGCCCCCGGCTGTTGTTGATAATATAACTCATTGCATCTCCAGTTTTGATTATTTAGCGTGGCTTATGGTGTTGTGCGCCATATGTCGCTTCTGGTAAATACAATCACTAGGACCCCACACTCATGACACAACAAATAATCGACGTAGGATCATCCCCAAATGACGGGCTGGGAGATCCGCTGCGCACAGCGTTTACCAAGACCAATCAAAATTTTACCGAGTTGTACAATATTGGTGGTGTTTCGGGCATTGCCAACGGCAATTCCAACATCAGCATTGTTGATGATTCTACTGTCAGTGTAAGTTCCACAGGTGTGGCAAATGTGCTGGTTGTGTCAGGAACCGGCGCTACGATTACTGGTACGCTGTTGGCAAACTCAGTGATTTCTGCCACAGGCAACGTCATTGCCGGCGGCTTTTTGCTGGGCAATGGTAGCTTGATCACCGGGGTAGTTTCAAGTCCAGCAGCAGGATTGATCACAGGCAACACACTGAGTTCAAATGTGTTGTTTTCCAGCTTGACCACCGTGGGAAATCTCACAAATCTAGCAGTCACAGGCAATACCACAGGCGGAAATTTCATTGCGACTGGAACAGTCAGTTCGTCGGGCAATGTGGTGAGTCTCAACGTCAATGCCGGCGGTGTTGTCAGTGCCAGTGGCAACGTGGTTGCGGGCAATGTTACCACTGGGGGACAAATGAGTGCGGTGGGCAACATCACTAGTCAGGGCAACATCACTGGCAACTATTTTGTTGGCAATGGTGCGCTGCTGACCGGGGTAGCAGTCAGCGCCAATGCAGCCTTGATCACAGGCACCACACTGAGTGCCAACGTAACAAACAGCAGCCTGCAAACTGTGGGCAATTTGAATAACCTAACAGTTAGCAATGCCCTGGGAGGATCAGGCAATGTGGCAGCCAACAACATCAGTGCAGGCAGCACTGTCAGCGCCACTGGCAACATCACCGCAGCCAATTTTATCACCACTGGAGTTGTTTATACTGCCACCATAACTGCCACCAACGATATAACTGCTCAAAACATCAGTGCCAATGCCACAGGTGGCAACATTGGTGGCAACAACGTCAATGCTACATCTCTGGTCACTGGTGATCGAGTCAGTGCAGTTGGCAACGTCACTGGCGGTAACATTGTCACTGCCGGAGCAGTCACAGCCACTGGCAACATCACAGCCACTGGCAACATCACAGGCGGAAATATTGCAACCACTGGTAATATTGCTGCTGGAATAATCACTGTCACTGGCAACATCACTGGTGGAAATATTGTAACCACTGGAAATACCACATCTAACAGCATGGCTTTAACAGGGTCAGCCGCAGTGACTGGCAACGTCACTGGTGGTAACATACTCACAGCTGGCCTGATATCAGCCACAGGCAACGTCACAGGTGGCAATTTGGTCACAGCCGGCTTGGCCACTGTCACAGGCAACATCACAGGTGGTAACATCTTGACTGCTGGGCTAATTTCAGCTGCTGGCAACATCATCAGCGGCAACTTGAATGCCACTGGATTGAGTTTAAGTGGTAATGTTGTAAGTGCATTGACCAGCGCGGCAAATATCACAACCACCGCCAACATCAGCGGTGGATACTTGTTAGGTAATGGCTCATTGTTAACTGGTGTAGTTGCCACAGGTATTGGTACACTGGCTAGTCTGAGTGTGACCGGCAATATTAACAACGGCAATTTGATAACAGGCGGATTAATATCTGCAACTGGCAACATCACTGGTGGCAATTTATCAGCTGTTAATCTTGTGGTTAACAATATCTCTAGTGATGATTCTAGTTTTGTCACCATTCAAGATGGATTAAATGTCAATGGAGAAATATCAGCCACTGGAAACATTTCTGGTTCATATATTCTTGGCAATGGATCGCAACTGACTGGACTCCCTGCCACATATGGCAATGCTGATGTGGCTGTGTACTTGCCCACATACACAGGTAATCTTGTGGCCCTGACCGGTAATGTGATCACCACAGCCAATATCACTGGCAACTATTTCATTGGCAATGGTTCACAGCTAACTGGACTCCCTGCCACATATGGCAATGCTGATGTGGCTGTGTACTTGCCCACATACACAGGTAATCTTGTGGCTCTAACAGGTAATGTGATCACCACAGCCAATGTCACTAGCAACTATTTCATTGGCAATGGTTCACAGCTAAGTGGAGTTGTGTCATCCAACGTTGGCACACTTGCATCGCTGAGTGTGACTGGCAATATAGTCAGTGGGAATGTGTCAACAGGTAGATTTGCTCTAACTGGTAATGTGTTGAGTGATATCATTAGTGAAAATATAATTTCAACCACTGCCAATGTATCCGGTGGCAACTTAATCACTGCTGGCATCTTGTTTGCTGTGGGCAACATCACTGGTGCAAACATCAGTGGATCATCATTGAGCATCAGCGGCAATGTACTAAGTCCCATTATTACCACACAAGATATCACCACAGCTAGCAATGTTGCAGCCACCCAAGTTCTTGCAGCCACAGTCAGTGCCACAGGCAACATCACAGGTGGTAATGTGCTGGGCGGCGCCAATGTCAATGCCACGTTGCTGTCAGGCACCACAGCATCACTCAGTGGCAACATCACAGGTGGCAATCTTGTTACTGGGGGACAGCTCACAGCCGTTGGCAATGTACAGGGTGCAAACGTCACCACCAGCGGGTTAGTCAGTGCCGCAGGCAACATCACTGGTGGTAATGTTGCAACTGGAGGTTTGATCACAGCCACTGGCAACATCACTGGTGGCAATGTCAGCACAGCCGGCTTAATCACAGTCACAGGCAACATCACAGGTGGCAACGTTAGAACTGGGGGCATTGTGTCGGCCACAGGCAACATCACAGGCAGTTATATCCTGGGCAATGGTTCACTGCTGACTGGTCTTCCAGCCACTTACAGCAATGCCAACGTGGCTGCATATTTGCCCACGTACACCGGCAACGTGGCAGGCGGCAACATTATTGCCACTGGAATTATTTCCACAGCTGGCAATGTGATTGCTGCAAACTTCCAAGGTAGCGGGGCAGGCACACCCACTCTGAGTTCGGCCACTGCACTGGATCTTTCGGCCACAACCGCGGTGCGGGTCACAGGTGGTGGATCATTTAGACTGCCTGGCCTGACCACAACACAACGAAATGCACTGATTGCTGTCAATGGTGACATGATTTACAATTCAACACTGAACAAATTCCAAGGCTACGAAAATGGTGCTTGGGGCAACTTGATCTAATCGCCCATGGAACAAAAAGAATACAACGTCATTTTAAATAAAGGCGTCGATTATGACGCATTCTGGTACGAAATGGAGACTGTTGGAAACGGTACAACTTCCTATGTGCCAACACGTGCCGTGGATATAGTCAATGCACGACCAGTCAGCCTGAGACAATGTCATTATGCACTAACTGATGACGAAGCTCGGCAACTTCGTGATGATCCAAGAGTGGTTGCTGTTGAAATCCCCCCAGACAATCGTACAGACCTAGATAATCGACACTGTGCCAGGCAGTATGGGAATTTTTCAAACGGAGGATATAACGTATTGAATTGGGCACTTTATCGTTGCCAATATCCCAACAACAGCAATGGGATGCCAGGATACGGCCAAGAGGTATATTACAACTACATTCTAGACGGAACTGGTGTCGATATTGTCATCATGGACACTGGTATACAGGCTGACCATCCAGATTTCAATGACAGCAACGGAGTTAGTCGTGTGCAACAGATCAACTGGTTTGCTGCATCTGGGGTCAGCGGCACCATGCCGGCCAACTTTTACACTGATCTTGACGGGCACGGAACTCATTGTGCCGGCATTGCAGCCGGGCTGTCGTATGGTTGGGCTAAGAATGCCAGAATATATGCCATGCATATCCCACTTGGTGGAGACCCAGGTACAGGCAACTCCATTCAAATTGTCCAAGCAATGGACTGCATAACCGGCTGGCATCTTAATAAACCAGTGGACCCTGTGACAGGATTCAAACGTCCCACTATTGTAAACACCAGTTGGGGAAATTTTACCACATTTACCAATTTTGATGGTGTGCGATACCGGGGCAACGACTATGGTGGTTCGGTTAATCCTGCACAGGGCATGGTGGGTTTGAGCAACACATTTGGTGATCAAGTCTCTAGTTATGATGCCAACTTGGGTGAAATGATTGATGCTGGAATTATTGTCACTCATGCAGCAGGCAACAACAACAACACACTAGATGTGCCCGGTGGTCCGGACTGGGACAATAACATTTATGAAGAAACTTTTTTTGATCTCATAAAATTCAATAGAAGATATTACCAACGTGGACCCAGTCCCTTAGACAGTCGACAAATCACAGTTGGGGCAATGGACATCAACTACAGTTTAGTTAGTGCCACGGACAAAGCCTATTTTAGTAATTCAGGACCCGGTGTTGACGTCTGGGCACCTGGGTATAGCATCATGAGTACCATGAGTACATCTAACACACTTGGGGGAAATATTCCATATCCGCCTAATCCTGCATTTAAGATAGGATACTTGAATGGGACCAGCATGGCAGCACCACAAGTGGCAGGCTTGGCTGCCTGTCTAGCTCAGGTATGGCCTGGTGCTACCCCAGAACAACTCAAGGCAAAATTGATAGAACTTGCAGCCACTGACCAGATGCAAGCAACCACGCAAACTGATTATACAAGTTCTTACAAAATACATGCTGGACCAAATCGTGTCATGTATCCAGGTGCGACCTTTAGCACAAGTGTCAATGCTGGCATTTCTGGTGATGTGGGAATCACCAACATCACAATGAGGACCTGACATGGCACAGCCAGTATGGACAACATCAGCGGGGCAATTGGGTGTGATTCCCGAAGCAGTGTTCTATCAACTGGATCTTGCAGCATATGATCCTGATGGCAGAGATGTGTTCTTTCGTGTAGTAGCCGGCAGCTTGCCTGATGGATTGCAATGCACCACATACGGCACACTGGTGGGTATTCCCTTGGCCACAGCTTATATCCAAGGAGTACCAGCCCTGGTCAACCGAGATGTCACCAGCAAGTTTGTGATTCGTGCATACACTGTGGACATAAACAACAACCCAGCTCGCATTGCTGATCGTACATTTGAAATCACTGTGACCGGCAACAATGTACCTGAGTTTGTTACTCCAGCTGGCAGCATCGGCACCTATTATGATGGTGATGCAATTGATTTTCAGATTGAATTCACTGACAATGATCCTGGTGATGTCAATGTGGTCCGAATTGTCAGCGGCGAGCTTCCTGTTGGAGTCACCGTCACACCCAGAGGATTGATCACTGGACAGATTACTCCAGCAGCCAACGTTGATGAACCGCCGGGCTATGATCTAACTCCCATTTATGTTGAACCATATGACTTTGTGGTGTCGGCCATTAACAAAAACTATCAATTCACTCTAGAAGTCACAGATGGCAAGACCAGTAATCTGCGTACATTTGAATTTTTTGTATATGATCGATCCACACTCACCGCAGACGACACCACAATTGACAGTGATGACACCCAAGTCACTGCTGACGAAACCACAATTCGTCCACCGTTTGTACTGAATAAGTCGCCAACTGATCTGGGCCAAGTGCGTGGCGACAATTACTACGCATATCAGTTTGTGGGCGAGGACTTTGATACCACACAGATACAGTACGCTATCTCGGTCAATCAAGGAATAGGGTTGCCACCTGGACTGCAACTTGATGCCATCACAGGATGGTACTATGGTTATATTCCAGATCAAGGTGTAACCGAAGTCACCTACAGTTTTTACATCACAGTACAACAAACAGATGCCATTGGCACCCCTATTACTTGTACTGCAACCACGTACGGTACCAATCGTGTCACTTGTGCAAGTACTGCACAACTAGGTCCCGGCACACCCATTAGATTCACCGGCACAGAGTTTGGCGGCATCAGCACTGCTGCAACTCAAATTTACTATGTAGATTCAGTCATCAACAGCACCCTGTTCACGGTAATGACCAATGCAGACTCTACCAGCTCACTGCCCTTGACCACTGCCGCGGGCTCAATGACCTGTGAACTGATTATTGTCAGCCCTCAGTATCCATTCACGGTGACCATTGTTGGCACACTAGATGCCGAAGTTACTTGGCTCAATGGTGGCCTGGGCTATTATCTTGATGTGATTGATAGATGGGTTCCTGCACCAACTGCAACCAAGTCCTTGGCAGGTTCATATGTGTCCACTACAGAATTCACTCATAACCTTGGCACAATTGAAAACGGTGCAACCAGTCTGTTCAAGATTCAAGCAGTGAACCGTGGTGGCCGTGTACTGACATATCGACTCAAGAGTGGAGCCTACAATGAACTACCACAGGGTCTGACATTGTTGCCCACTGGCGAAATTGCAGGACGAGTCAGCTTTGACACATTTGCAGTGGATCTTGGATATACCACATTTGACAGCAACACCACAACCTGGGATAGTTTGTTTACATTCACAGTCAATGCCTATGCCGAAGACACTGAGCAAGTGTTGTACAAAGTAGATTCGGTTAACATTGTAAGCGGCGGCACCGGCTACAGCAACGTTACCCCACCCACAATAGAATTTTCCACTCCCATAGGTGCATCGGCTGTGCAGGCCCAGGCCGGCAGTGTCACTGTGGTATCTGGTGCAATCACCAGTGTTGCCCTGAGTGATCAAGGTGCCGGGTACACGTCACCTGCTACCATTAGCATTGTTCAGGGATTTGGTGGATCTGGTGCCAACCTAACTGCTGTGATGGCAGCCACGGGCACCCGTGATGTGGTTTCAGTGTTCAAGACATTTACAATTCAAGTGGTTCGTGCGTACAATAGACCCTATCAAAATCTCTTGATCGAAGCCATGCCGCCCTTGAGAGATCGTGTGGTTATTTCTGAGCTGCTGAACAACACTGCAATATTTGTACCTGATTTTATTTTCCGCCCCACTGATCCAAATTTTGGCAAAGCCACTCAAGTGATTTATGAACATGCATATGGTCTTGCACCGGCCACACTGGATCGTTACGTGGAAAGTCTCTATGAAAATCACTACTGGAAAAATCTTGTGCTGGGGCAGATCGAAACTGCTCAGGCCTTGGATGCTGATGGCAATGTCATTTATGAAGTTGTGTACAGCAAGATTGTGGACAATCTAGTAAATTCAGCAGGTGACAGTGTGAACAAAATTGTAACACTGCCCTATGCCATCATAGATCCCATGGATGGATCCACAGAAATACGATCTGTGTATCCCAACAGCCTGGTAAACATGCGTGATCAAGTGGTGGATGTTGTGGGCCAGGTGTCAACCAAGTTGCCACTGTGGATGACCAGCAAACAAACCAATGGTCGTGTGCTGGGGTTCACGCCGGCCTGGGTGTTGTGCTACACAAATCCAGGAAAGAGTGCGCAGATTGCCTACTACATCAACCAAGAATCTCCGGAACTCAACAGTGTGGATTTCAAGGTTGATCGGTATGTGTTGGATCGAGTGCTGAGTCGTAACTGGGACACTGTGACCCAACGGTGGATTCCCACAGCCAATCTAACCACATTTGATCGATTCAACACATCGGGTTATGTGTTTATTGGCCAAGTTGACATTGCCACCAATTTGGCATTTACCGACGTTAACCAACGCACTCTGGAGTACATCAACAATCTAGGTGGCCTAGATGGTAGAATTCTTGGTGTCAATGGCAATACCATTATTTTCATCAACCAAGAATTCTTCCCCGACTACCCCAGCATTGCTGCTGCCTGGCAACGATATGACTATCCCTACAGCAACACTCTGATCGATGGTGCTCCGGGTTCATTTGATCATGACCTGTTTGATCAGGCCACCACAGTGCCCGGGGGCGATTTCAGCACTGTGGATCAACGCATGGCCATTTACACCATCAGTGTGGATCCTGTCAGCACCCTGGTGACCTTGACCTTGACCACACAGCCGGAGGAGTTTGACTGGGTAGAAATCACTCGTGGCAGCGAAAACATCAGTGGCCAATTCTACTATCCAGCCAGCCCAGGTGAGGGACTCACACGAATTTCATGGTTGCCCTTGATCACTGAGACCACTGTAGAAACCATATTTGACCAGGCCAGCCTGGCGTTTGTGGAACCAGTTGATATGTACGATACAAGCGATAGCCTGGATAAATATCTCGTATTTCCCCGTACCAATATATTGGTGTAACTAGGACAAATAATGACAAGTCAAATCAACCCAAACAACATTAACGGCTCGTACCCAGTGGCCGGGCAAGACAACAATTCCCAGGGCTTTCGGGACAACTTTACCAATATCAAAGTAAATTTCCAAGAAGCCGCTGATGAAATCACAGACCTCCAAGACAAGGTCATACTCAAGGCAGCCTTGACTGGTGGTAGCCTAGACAACAACATGAATGATGTCTTGATCTATGCTGCTCAGATCAAGGATTTCTCAGCCAGCAAGGTCACTATTTCCACAACATCTGGTGCAATTGCTGTGAACTACAGTGCTGGACACTACCAGTCAATTTCCACCTCAGGCAGTATCTCATTGAGTTTTACCACTTGGCCTCCAGTGGGACAGTACGGATACATCAAGTTACAGATCAACATCACCAACGTGGCTCACACAGTCACATTGCCAGCTGAAGTGACCTTGGGCACTTCGGGTATACAGGGCTACAGTGCTGGCACAATCACATTTGGTGCAACTGGTACCTATGAACTTGCATTTGGCACCTACAATGGTGGCACCACTATTACTATTTTTGACTTGAATCGTGCCTTGACAAACTTTACCGGCAGCGATGTCACACTGGATGACATCACAGCATCGGGCAACATCAGTGCCACAGGCAATGTCACTGGCGGCAACTTGGTCACTGGCGGGCGTGTGGTTTCCACGGGCAACGTGGTAGGTGGAAACATTGTCACAGCCGGTACAGTGAGTGCAACTGGCAACGTGGCCGGCGGCAACATTGTCACAGCTGGTTTGATTTCAGCAACAGGCAACGTCACAGGCGGCAACGTCACAGGATTTGTTCGCCCTGCATCAGGCTTGGCCAGTCAGGCGCCGTTGATATTTACATCAGGCACCAACACATCAACTGCGGCTGCAGGTGCGTTTGAATATGATGGTGTGGTGTTTTATGGATCACCCACTGCCAGCCAACGTGGTGTGTTGCCAGCTGAACATTTTGTTGTGTTGTCTAGCGACTACACAGCCGCAAACTCTGCGTCAGCACAAAAAGTGTTTAACACTCCGGCCAATGGTGCTGTGACCTTGGAGGCCAATACCACTTACTTCATTGAAGGCTTGTACTATATCACACGAGCAGCTGGTACCACAAGTCACACCTTGAGCACACTGTTTGCTCTAAGTGGCACACTGACCAGTATCACATACCTTGCCGAGACCACCAGTACTGCTGGTAACATACTGAGCTCTGACAGTCGAATCTATGCCGCCACAGCCACAGCCACTGTGGTAACCGCGGCATCAACTGACGCAAATGAAAACATCACTGTGCATTTGCGAGGCATAGTGCGCACCAATACCGCGGGAACATTCACTCCCCAATTTCAATATTCGGCTGCGCCGGGCGGGGCACCAACTGTGTTGACCAACAGCTTTTTCCGATTGACTCCGGTGGGATCTGGTTCGGTAACTTCAGTGGGCAACTGGAGTTAATATCAGTTGACTCCAGGCGCTGATTAGTATATAATCAACACATGGAACATCCTTTAATTGGCAGCTTAGCAACTCTGACCGAAGAAGAGCTCTCCAAAAAAATTGGCGAGCTGTCAAACAAATTGAGCATTGCTGCTCGCAGTGGCAACGGCCATCTTTGCAATCAACTCCGCATGGCCTTGGAAAGTTATCAAAACACTTATCAAGCTCGCTTGCAAGAGACCTATCGAAAACAAATCCAAGACACTGATTTTGGCAACAAGATTGACATCCAATGAACGTAAGACTACAGTATGATCTAGAGTTCACTGCGGGCATCTACTATGAAGATCGTTTGCAGATGAATCACTATTCGGTTAATTTACAACTGTTGACCCAAACTGCCGACGCTGCCAGTACCAACATTGCCATGGATCGAGTGAAATATTTTACTCAAGCCAAGCTGGCACATTCAGTTTTTATCAATCATGATCTCATTGAACGTGCTGAACTCATGGACCTAGTGGGCATTGCCACCACCACTCTGCCGCAGGATCCGGTGGATCAAATCATTGGCATGATGCTGTACACCAAGTACAATGCTGTGATGGAAGACCGCATGATTGTGACATCCTTGGATATCTGTTCTGTACTGGGAGACTCTGTATGGTATCAGCATGATGCCGAAGATCCACTGGGACCATTCGCTGTTGAAGGTTGGTGGAGTGAGCCCACTCCCAGACACAACGACTTGCCCCAGCCCCAGTCTGGGAATGTGGTAAAAATTTCCAACAACCACTGGCGTGAATATGGCTTGGAGTGGGCAGACTCTCCCACTGGGCCAGTCAACAACACCATAGTCTATGCAAATTTTGCCAAAAATGAAACGTGACGCTTACGGACAAATCATTTACAGTGATCAAGATCTAATGGATCTTGTGATGCAAGGGCGTCAACTAGAAGCCCTGCGCGATGTCTTGGTAGACGAAACCGTGAACCTTGAGAGCGCGGCTCATGTGTTGACAGCAGTGCCGCAGTTGATCAGTCATGATGCTCCAGTTTTGCCAGTGGCCAAATGGGACCAACAACAGCAACAGAACTGGCACATGCCCGAAGAATACAAACAACTGGACATTGCCGAACATGTGATAGGTCTGTGTACATCACAGGAAGAACTACAGCGTGTGGGCACTGAACTATTGATGTTCCAACAACGAGACTTGTTTGATCTGTTGAGATATCTCAAGTATCTTGTGGACGTCATGCGTGAAAACCGACTGATCTGGGGCGTGGGTCGAGGCAGTAGCACTGCCAGCTATGTGCTGTATCTGCTGGGAGTCCATCGCATTGACTCAATGTACTATGATTTAGACCCTGAGGAATTTCTGCGTTAAATATCAATTTAGGAGACCGCAATGACACAAAAAGTCTACAAAACCGCACAAGGTAAAGCACTGGACATGGGCAAACTCATGCTTCAAAATGAAAATGTTCGAGCCGTTGGCAACATGAAAGTCAACGCTCGAGGTGACATGGTGGATGACAAAAATCAAATTGTTCAGACCAAGCCACAACAGGTCAATCAACAGACCTACAACAAACAAACTCGCCCTGCCAGCCCTGGTGCTGCAATAAAATTGGATCTCAACGGATGAAACTGGCTTTTGAACCGCATCGTATTAATCGTGCGCAACTACGACCACTCAATGATGTGGTGATTGTGTCGGACATGGTGTTTGACCAGCGCATCACCACAGGTGGTATCATTATTCTCAACGACAACGGCAAAGGCACCGGAATTCGTCCACGCTGGGCACAGGTGTATGCTGTGGGACCGGATCAACAGGATGTCAAGGTGGGTGACTGGATTCTTGTGGCCCATGGTCGCTGGACACGTGGCCTTGACATTGAAGATGAGTCTGGCAAACTCACACTGCGACGAGTTGACCCCAAGGACATTTTGTTGCAAAGCGATGAACCTCAGCAGGATGAAACCTGGAGTGATGCTGTTCACATTGACAAAAAACCCGATCACATGTTGCACACATGAAGCAGGACTGGGATGTTGACAACATAGTTCAACAACTACGGCGGTGCAATGCCGCCGTAACTGATTCCTATCTCACTGGATTTGTCCAATGGCCTTGCAAACAAGACCTATATCTAGTAAAATTTATACTAGATGAAATGTTACGCACAGCACCCACATTTGGTGGTGAAGATGAGTGGTTGCGCGAACAGGAAAAACAACAAGTATGGAAAGCACTAAATGAGCGGAAAAAGATCTAGGCCCAGACCATTCTCGGTTACTCAAACCCAGTTTGTCAACAACTGGGAAGCTATATTTGGCAACAAACCAGTTGCAAAACCCCCGTGCCACTGCTATAATTGCAATGTGAATTATACAGAACCTGGACAGACATTGCCCTATGTAATGAGTCACATGATTGTGTGCCCCACATGCGGTAACAAACGCTGTCCACATGCAACCAACCACAACCAAGCCTGCACTGATTCAAATGAGCCAGGCCAACTAGGAAGTAGATATCAATGAAACAATTATGGGTAGAACAATATCGCCCCACTCAAGTGGCCGACTATGTGTTTGTGGATCAGGCCCAGCGTGATCAAGTCAACAGCTGGGTCACATCCGGCACAATTCCGCACTTGCTGTTGAGCGGTGCTCCGGGCACAGGCAAAACCACTCTGGCCAAGGTCTTGATCAATGAACTGGGCATAGACGAATATGATGTGCTGTATGTAAACGGTTCCAAGGAAGGTCGCAAAATTGAGTGGATTGATCGACTGATTGGATTCTGTCAGACCATGCCGTTTGGTTGGTTCAAGGTGGTGCTGATTGACGAAGCTGACTACATGAACAAAGAGTCAGTGCAGCCGGCACTGCGCAACTTGATGGAAGATTACAGTCAAACTGTGAGATTCATCATGACCTGTAACTACCCACACAAGATCATTGAGCCCTTGCACAGCAGATTGCAGGGTTTTCACATTGTGAAATCTGATCATACAGAATTCACAGCTCGTGTGGCCACTGTGCTGGTCACAGAAAACATAGAGTTTGATCTTGACACACTGGACAGCTATGTCAAGGCCACGTACCCAGATCTTCGCAAATGCTTGAATTTGGTGCAACAGAACTCGGTGACTGGTGTGTTGGCAGCACCGGCAGCATCGGATCGTGCCGCACGTGACTGGCGCCTGGATGCTGTGGACCTGTTTAAAACTGGTCGAGTACGACAGGCTCGTACCATGATGTGTCAGAATTCATCGCCTGAAGATGCAGAAGAAATCTTTCGCTGGATGTATGACAACCTGGAACTCTGGGGCACAACACCTGAGAAACAGGATCAAGCCATTGTGATCATACGCAATGGTCTGGTCAGCCACAACTCAGTGGCCGACGTTGAGATCAACTTGAGTGCAACCTTGATTGAGCTGAGCCAACTGTAATGAGATATTTTTTAATCACATATCTCAAAAAACCCAATGGGCAAATGGACGAACAAAATCAAGTTGCTCGCAGCATCAAAACTCGAGATCTGCAATGTGCCAATGTCATACTGGACTTCAAAAAACTAGAAGTAGTAAAATGCACCATGAACGGAGTCAGTGTGCCCCGAGACTTTGACCGCATTGTACAGTACTACATGCAATTTTACGAAAATACCCTGACCCGACTGTTTCACGAAAACGGTTGGGAAATTGTCAAACCTGAGAAAGCAACTGATGAAAAAACCCCTGCAGAAAATATTACTGGTTGATGCCGATGGCGTGCTACTAGACTGGGAATATGCGTTCTCGGTCTGGATGGAACAGCATGGATTTGAAAAGGCTCAGGGCAGTGAACGCATCTATGACATTGGTGATCGTTATGGTATTTCCCTGGATCAAGGCAAAAAGCTCATCAAGATGTTCAACGAGTCAGCGGCCATTGGATTCTTGCCGCCCTTGAGAGATGCCATGTTCTATGTCAAACGCCTGCACGAAGAACATGGTTATCAATTTCATTGCATCACCAGTCTCAGCACCGACACCAATGCCAAAAAACTGCGAGAAATGAATCTCAGAAAACTGTTTGGTAAAACTGCATTTGACAGTGTGGTGTGCCTGGAAACTGGTGGCGACAAAGATGCTGCCTTGGAACCCTATCGTGGCTCGGGACTGTACTGGATTGAAGACAAACCTGAAAACGCTGATCTAGGACATAGACTGGGTTTACGGAGCATACTCATGGAACACGGGCACAACATGCATCATGAGTGCCCGTATCCTGTGGTCAAAAACTGGCGTGAAATCTACCAGTTGATAACAGGTCAGTTGGAATAAAGTCCCAGTACTGACCCAATGATGGCGTGACGTTGTACATCACGAGCTGTCATTTCACACACGGCTATACCCCGTACCGGGGTTGAACAAAGCCGTTCACACAAATCCAACAAACCATTTTCGCCTGAGTGGCGATCAGCTTGTTCCACGTCACCGGTGATCACAATACGTGAATTCACCCCAATGCGGGTCATCAGCATCTTGGCCTGGGCCGGAGTTGCATTTTGCATTTCGTCGGCTATAATCCATGAATTTTTAAAGGTGCGTCCGCGCATGTAAGCCAGTGGCGCAATTTCAACTACCTGATCTTCTATCATGGCCAAGATGTCCTGAGGGCGATAATATTCGCGCATGACATCCAACAAAGGGCGAGTCCATGGTTCCATTTTGGCAACTAGGTTGCCGGGCAAGAACCCGTGTTGCTCACCTTCTACACCCACAGCGGGGCGTGTCATTATGATTCGATCGCATTCTCCTTCTTTTAGTGCTCGTATAGCCGCCAGCATGGCCAGGTATGTTTTACCAGTACCTGCAGGCCCTGTGGTGACTACAATGTGTTGATTGGGATCTTGCAGAGCCATGACCAGCTGTTCTTGATTTCGTGTTCGAGGGATCAATTCTATGCGGCGTTGTGCCACCTTAGATGCTGTTTTGAATGTAATGGTGTTTTCCACTGTTTCCAGACTCTGTCGTTTCTGTGCCTTGGCGGCGCGGTTTCTGCTCAAGTGCGAATCTCCTAGGTTAGTCCCTGTTCTGGGACAGAAATATTTACGGCACTGTGCAGTGAATATTATGTGGATAGATTTTAGTGGCACGCTTGACTAAGTATTAGGCTCCGATCAACATGTTTGACACTGAGCCAGGTGCGCTGAATTAAAACCAACATTTTGATAAATATTGCGAGGACCCAAAAACCATGGCCACAAACAACAATTACACCTATGCACCAGCAGCAGTAGACACAGCTACACCCCCGCCAACACCAATAGCCCCGTTAGATCGAATTCCGGCACCAGTGGAACCTGGTCCAGGCCTGGGCATCAGCTCCAGCACACCATCTGTGACATTGCCTGTTCAGGAAGTGGCAGTTGAACCTGGTGGCAGCATCACTGTTACCAATGTAAAGCCCACAATACCCAACTATATTGAAGTCATGGTGGATGGCAATATCATAGTAAAAGACGCCACAGCAATCAACTTCACTGGGTCGGGCGTTGCTGTCACTGCCAATGGCGCAGTGGCCACAGCAACCATTACGTCGGGCGGTATATATGGCAATTCAAATGTCAGCACATTATTGGCTGCATTTGGGTCAAACACCCTAGTGACCACAGGTAACATAACTGCTGGATATTTCATTGGTAACGGTTCACAACTCACTGGACTTGCTGCAACATACGGCAATTCAAATGTGACCACATTGTTGGCTGCCCTGGGCAGTAACATCATCAGCGGTACCGGCAACATCACCACAACTGCCAATATTTCTGGTGGGTTTATTCTAGGCAATGGCTCTCAGTTGACTGGTATTGCTGCCAGTTATGGCAACGCCAATGTGGTGGCCAACCTGGCTGCACTGGGATCAAATCCAGTTAGCACCACAGGCAACATCACTGGTGGCAACATCCTGGGTGGTGCCAATGTCAACGCAACCACGCACACAGGTACCACTGTAAGTGTGACAGGCAATGTCACTGGTGGCAATATTACCACAGCTGGTCTGGTAGTGACCACTGGCAACGTCAGCGGCGGCAACATCATAGCAGCAACTCTGGTTCAAAGTGCCACTGTGTCAGTTTCAGGCAACATCACAGGTGGCAATATACTAACAGGTGGCCTGATATCAGCCACATCAACAATTACTTCGGCTGCCAACGTTGTTGGTGGCAATATCACAACTAGTGGACAGGTATCCGCTACAGCCAACATCACTGGTGGTAACTTATCAGCTGTTAATCTAGTGATCAACAACATTAGATCTGATGATTCAAGTTTTGTAAACATCGAAGATGGCGTTAACGTCACTGGTGCTGTTGATGTTTCTGGCAACATCACTGGTGGTAACTTAAATGTCACAGGATTGAGTTTGAGTGGCAACGTTGTTAGTGCGCTGGTAAGTGCAGCCAACATCACAACCACAGCCAACATCAGTGGCGGATACATTTTAGGTAATGGATCACAGCTAACAGGGGTCAATTCCGTAACTGTTGATGTAACAGACACAAACGGCCTAACAACCATTTACTACCCTACATTTGTAGAGAATCGCACCACAGCTCAGATAGCACGGGCGGATGTGGACCTCACCTACCGGACTGATGACAACCTATTGACTGTGGGAAATGTTTTGGTCACGGGCAACATCACCGGCGGCAACTTATTAACAGGCGGATTGATTTCAGCAACTGGCAACGTCACTGCTGGCAATTTATCAGCGGTCAATCTTGTGATCAACAGCATTCGCAGTGATGACTCTACTTTTGTCACCATTGAAGATGGAGTGATTGTCGATGGAGTGATTGTCAATGGAGTAATCACACTAGAATACGGTGCAAAAATTAAAGATACTTCCAGTGACAGTGTTTCATTTGGTCAAAATGCAGGTAATGCATCACAAGGCTCACAAGCAGTGGCTATTGGCTTAGATGCCGGAGCCAATGGACAAGCAAACGGAGCTGTAGCTTTGGGTGTTAGTGCAGGACAACTTAATCAAGGTATAACTGGTATAGCTATAGGTGATTCAGCTGGATCTAGCAATCAAGGACTAGGTGCAGTAGCCATTGGTGCGGCTGCTGGTTTTGACTCACAAGGTCAATATTCAGTGGCTATGGGTTATTATGCTGGATATACTAGCCAAGCCAATAACTCAATCATCATAAATGCCACTGGCGCCAACTTGAATCAAACCACTGCCAATACATTCACAGTGGCACCCGTTCGTAATGATGTGGCCAATATTGGTCAAGTTGTATTCTACAACACCACATCAAAAGAAATCACATACGGCAATGTCATAAGTGTGGCAGGCAACATCACAGGTGGTAATCTAGCCACTGCTGGATTAATCTCAGCCACAGGCAATATCACTGGGGGCAATATTCTAGGTGGTGCCAACGTCAATGCCACCACGCATACAGGCACAACTGCGTCATTGAGTGGCAACGTCACTGGTGGTAACTTGACCACAGCAGGTTTGACCAGCACAGCAAGTTTGAGTGTGACCGGCAACACCGCCACAATCACCACTGCCAACTACTCAGTGGGTTACCTAAATATTCCACAGATCAGTTTTGCAGCCAATGCCACAGCAGCCTTGGTAGATTCGGGCAAACACTACTACACCACCAGCGCATCAAACTTGGCCCTGACCTTGGCTGACAACAGTGCAGTGAGTTGGCCAGTGGGCACTGCACTCAGCATTGTGAACCAGGGCACAGCCAACGTCACAGTTGCTCCGGCTGCTGGTGTTAGTCTGTATCTAGCAGGCAACTCAACTTCGGCCAACAGAACAGTGACCACATACGGCATGGCCACTGTGATGAATGTGGCAGCCAATGTTTGGATGATCAACGGGACTGTGGTATGAGCGGCATCATGATGTCAGTCCTGGGCAACTGGAAAGTACCTGTTGCAAGCGTGAGTTATACGCCATTGGCGGGAAGCCTACAGTTCAACGGCAGCAGTCAGTATCTCTCAATGGCGCCGGGTTTTGCATTAGGTACCGGCGCCTACACCATAGAAGGTTGGTTCTACAACAACAGTACCTATGCTGCTCAAAAGGCATTTGTTGCCACAGATCAAACAGGTGCCCTGAGTCTATTCAACACTGATGCACAGTCATTTACCCTGGACAAATACGGCGGTGGTGGTGCTAGGACTTATACTTTTCCCAGCAACACCTTGCAGGTCAACCAGTGGCAGTACATCATACTCAACCGCAATGCCAGCACACAGGTAGAAACCATGTGGGTGGGCACCTTTGTCAATACTAGTTCTTATGTGACCTGCAGCCGCGCCACCGGTGCTGCTGGTGGTACCAGTGTGAGTGGTGGAACACAAGTCAACAATCTTGATTACACAGGGGTCTGTAACTGGATAGGTAGATTCTATGGCGGCTATTGGCCTGGCTTTATCACCAACCTCAGAGTCACTGTGGGCACAGCAGTTTATGACAGCACCAGTAGCACAGTTACAGCACCCACAGATCCACTGACCAGCTTGGCCAATACCAAGTACCTGATGCTGGGTGCAGCAGTGACCACAGACACATCAGGCATACAAACGGTCACAAACAATGGCACAGTAACGCAAACTGCAACCGTACCATTCTAATGTTGGCTACTAATAATAACACCCATAAATAACCACATGGACAAAGAAATATTCCGCGATCACACTGATTACTGGCAAGTAGCCGACAACATTCGTGACATCTACATGAGCGAGGGCAGTCTTGTCACACTCTTGGATTTTGAGCGTGTGCTGGACGAAATCGATCTCTATGCTTTTAAGAACTGGGAAATTGGTGAACTGGTGTCGGGACCCAAGATTGGCAAGTACCGTGTGACCTGTATATTCATGTGGCCCCTGAAACTCATGCCGGACCCCCGGGGCGCACGTCGCCTGTTGCCGTTTGACTGCAACGTGGAGTTCATGAAAAAAGAAATTGAAATTCCCATCAAAATTGAAGACCCGTCGGACTATCGTGCTGGAACCAAGAAAGCCAAGCTCATGCGTCAGCAGGTGTGGTTGGTGGAAATCACCATGCCCAAGGCCTTGATGCAGGACATCCGCACTGGCTCAATTGAAATGGAAGACGAGGAAATTGATCTTGATGAACTGGATCAAGCCTATGAAAATGATCTTGATCAAGATGAATATCAAAATGATGGAGCAGCTGATGCAGCACAACAATCACTTAATCAACCCACGCCGGCCGCTGTCTGAGGGACTGAACTATCGTGACCTTGATGGCATGATGAAGTCTACCATTCACGTGGATGAATTCACCAGCAAAATGGGCGATGATGCTGACATCATTGTGTTGAGTTTTTTTGTGCGTGATCTCGCCGCGGCCAAGGATCTAGTGGCCTGGTTTGAAAAAGGCTATGACTTTGTCATGGATGCTGATCGTTCACCAGGTGAAATCAAACCCAATCGTTTTCTGGTGTACGTGGAAATTCGTCGACGCAGGTCAGCACCCGAACATGTGCAAACTCTCCTGGATGACTTGAGTACTCTAACTGAATTTGATGCCGGCAACTGGAACTTTGTGTACGAAAAACGTCAACAGCCCTGGAGTGCGGATGCATTTGCCAAAACAGTGCCCTGCACTCCTGATGAGTATCGACGCACTCACGAAGAAGACCTAAATGAAATGCGCACAGCCGCAGGCCTGACCACTCGGCGCATACACGAAGTCACTGCTGATGTTCGTGTGTTACAAACCGCAGCAGGAATACTATGAAAATTGATCAAATCTTAAAAGAAAGTCGTTTTGACCGTCGTGACGCATATCAGCGTGACTACGACAGCAGTGTGAGCGGCATGGGTCGTGGTGACGACCATCGTGGCCTACGCCAAGAGCTGGCACACGAGCGCAACAACATACAAATTGCCATCAATGGCCGACCATGGAAAGTGGTTGCTGGTCGGGGCACAGCAGACAGTGCAGAAGAACGCAACCACCTTGAAAACATGAAGCAGTGGGCTGAAAGAAAATCCGCCAGCTCGGGTAAAAAGTGGACTGTGTACCTGACCGGTGCCGAAGTCAGTGAAGATGCAACCAACAGTCAAATAACTGAATTTGCCACTGCTCCGGGTGGTGGGGATTCTGGAAACTATTTCCAGGCTCTAGCTTCGGCCTGGTACAATGGTACTTTTGATAGTGGCAGTCTCGAAAAAGGCATCAAGAGTCAACAAGACGTAGAACGCCTGCTGCAACGTGGCATTGTGTGCCCAGACGGTGTCACACGCAAGTATGGAATAGATTACAATTCAGACTTTGACGGTGTGGTCATATCCAGCGATGACTACTATGAACATGCTGACCATGACGAGACTGACAGCCGCACAGGCAAGCCATTTGGCCCATATGACTACATGGAGTTTGGCGGCGAAGAACTAGACGAATCAGCCAAGTGGCGTGATCCCAAGTACAAAGATAAGTTGTACACTCAAGAAAAACCAGATTATAACGACTCTCGTGAATATGATAATGCTATGTGGTATCCCAAACCCAAAGGTTATAAAGGCAGAAAAGAACCAATGGCAGGTGGTGAATTTCCCCGCACTGACCCCTTGGTCAAAGGATTTGGCCGGTACGGTGTAGGTGAACCAGTATCAAAAGGACCAAGAAAAGGCCTGCCATCACGAGATCAAATCACAAGTCTCAAAGGCAGTATCAAAGACGCACACGGTAAGCATCACAAACCAAATCTGCCGGAGCAAGGTGTGGCGGAGGGCAAGCCCCAAGAAAAAGAAGCCGACTACGGTGCTGACTATCAAGACATGGTAGCCCGTGTTAAAAAGCTAGCAGGCATGGGTCCACTTAAAACTGTGTACGATCCCAACAAACGGGTGTATCGCAACGTGCCCACAGCAGTGCAACCACCAAAAAAATGAGAGCCCAAGAGTTTGTTGCCGAGCGTAAAAAACGCCGTGGAAAGAAATCCAATCGTTACGGTGGATATTTCTTTCCCGGATATGCCTACTACGGTGCAGGAGACTCTGGTGATGGTGGCGGTGATGGTGGCGGTGAATCAACATTGCCCATAGCAGAAACATCACAAGGACACTTGCACATTGGTGACTTGACCATTGACGTGGACAGCCATGCCATTGAACAGGTGTATTTTCGTGAAATAGATCCCGGCACAGTGGATCAGGCTCTGCGCCGACTGCCCAGCATACAAGACCAACTCATGCGCATGCCAGCTGCCAGCAAGGTCTGGGTGCGTGATCCCAACACCGGACTCAGCATTGGCCTGCGCCGCAACAACGAACAAACCGCAGAGTTTCAGTTCAAGACTGCTGTGATGAATCGCACGTTTCAGAGCATGACCCCAGAAATTGAGCTGGGCGAGGCAGCCCAACATCTACAAGAGCTGTCATTCCTGGGTTCGCCCTGTACCAAGGACTGCTCGGGACATCGTGCCGGCTATGAGTGGAGCAAGAGAAAAGGACTGCGTCAAGCCCAGTCATGGAGCCCCAGTTTCAACAACGGCGCTGCACTAGCAGTGGCCGGACGCTGATCACAGTCGAGTATAAACAAAGTACAGTCGATCGTTGGCGTCCTTTTTAAAGGTGTCCAAGCGCAGGTTGTACTTGTCTGCAAATTCTTTTACCACTTCAAATGTCCAGGGGAATATTTCCACATAAGGCCCTGTGCGGTGTGTGATTCCGGGATTGGCACGTAGATAAAATTTGCCGCCTTGATCCAATAAATCCACACAGCAAGCAAAACGTGATTCAATTTCGTCACGGTCATTGAAGTTTATTGACCCCAGGGCAATGACAACATCATGTGATCCCACGTAGTCAAGAATGTCAACCATGTAATCAGCACAGTTGTTGTAGGGATCAATGCCAACAAGATTGTGAATCCTGCCCTTGAAGGGATGGTATCCACAACCCACGTCCAAGACCGAGCGCGGATTGAGTTGATTGATCTCGTCTACCAGTTGCCAACCGGTGTAGTCATAGTCATTGGTTCGGGGCTTCCATATTTCAGCAAAAAAACGATGAATGTATCGCTCACTTAGGTCATGCGTGATCTCTTGTAATGTGCCCACATAATCACAGGGCAGGCTGAGTTCGGCTTCCACAGCGTCCTTGAACTTGCGGTAGCGTGCCGGAGTCCAGGGCAGGTCTTGCACCAGGGTATCAGCATTGATCACAATTGATGCATACTTGGGCAATGCAAATGCTGTGTGCAAATTTTTTTGCAATAGGTTAAAAATTTTGGTGTTCATAGAAAATTTTATAAATAGAGTAGAATTTTACAGCAAGACACAAAAATTTTTGCTCTGCTGTTGTAAATCAAGTATACTATTTAAGGAACCCTATGTTAATGAAAAAAATACTTGCGGCGCTGATTCTGGTGCCCAGCCTTGCTTTTGCCTGGCAGCCCACAAAACCTGTTACTGTGATATTTCCCAATGGCCCTGGTGCTGGCAACGAAATTTCCTTTCGCATTGTGGCCGACATTGTGGAACGCAAAACTGGTGTGTTGTTCAAGCCAGAACATCGTTCTGGTGCTGATGGTAACATTGCCATCAATCACTTTGTCACACAGCCACGTGATGGCCACACCATCGCAGTGCCTGCTTGCCAGTCAAACTGGGTCACATCCGAAATTTGGTTCAAGGACATAATCCGGTACAACCCCATGGAACTAGAACCCATTGCCAACATTGCTCGTTCGCCCTTGGCATTTTGGGCACATCCGTCGAGCAAAATCAACACTCCCGAAGAGTTTGTGGCAGCTATTCGCAATCAACAACGACTGATGGTGGCCATTGGCGGCGGTGGACACAAGCTGGCAGTGGAATATCTTGTGGACCAGGTCAGTGTACCTGGCAGTGATAACTTGCAG
>Ga0247843_1002915_pt1 | contig 29522 bp, 16 predicted proteins | sample LaCruzMarch2017__FD_192420 | JGI IMG/M metagenome (GOLD analysis project Ga0247843, IMG submission 192420) | Freshwater microbial communities from meromictic Lake La Cruz, Castile-La Mancha, Spain - LaCruzMarch2017_8m | ecosystem: Environmental > Aquatic > Freshwater > Lake | place: Spain... | reverse complement strand
CCGCCGGACCTTCCCAGCGCGGGAGAACAGCCCGTCCTTGCCAAGGAGATCGGATTCGCCTATCAAATGTCTGTCAGCCAGACCGACGGAATTCTAACATTCTAACGGAAAGAAAAATTCCCCCCCCAGATGGTCATCGAAGCCGGCCGCGCCAGAGCGTTGCTTGTCCTGCTCCCGACCCCAGCCGCTCAACGCGACCATGGTGACCTCCCCGCCGCCCGGCAGGCTCCGTATCCGCCGCGCGGCTTCAAAGCCATCCATCCGCGGCATCCCGAGATCCATCAGGATGAGATCCGGCATCGTCTCCGCAACTTTCTCCAACGCTTCCACCCCGTCATACGCCACGCTCACTTCAAAGCCTTCGACCTCGAAGAACATCGCGAGGATATCCGCCGTGGTCTTGCCGTCCTCCACCACCAGGACACGCGGGATCACGGACGGCGCGGGCATCGGCATCTCCGGCATGACGATCTCTTTCGGATCCGCCACGGCATCGGTGGCCGGCAGGCGGATGATGAACTCGCTGCCCGTCCCGCGCCCGTCGCTGTTCACCACGATGCTGCCGCCATGCAATTCCACGATCACCTTCACCAGCGCAAGCCCGATGCCCAAGCCGCCCCCCGAGCTGCACTCCGATTGCTCGAACGGTTTGAAAATCTCCTCATGCCGGGACGGTTCGATCCCCGGCCCGCTGTCGCTCACGGAAATCCAAGGCCGGGAACGTTCGTCGATGCCGCAGGCCAGGCGGATGAGGCCTCCGCGCGGTGTGTATTTCACCGCGTTGGACAGAAGGTTTGAGACCACCTGCTCGAGCCGGACCGGATCACCATCCACCTCGATCCTGTCCCGCCCCAGGGTGAACTCGAAGCGCCGGGCCTGCTGCTGCAAATCCGCCCGTGCGGACTCCACCGCATTCCCGAGGATCTCCCCGAGCGAGACCCTCGCCTTCTTCAAGGTGAACTTGCCGGTATTGATCCTCGTGACGTCCAGCAGATCATCGATCAAATGGACGATCTGCCCGGTGGCGCGCTTCATCATGGCCGCCACCCGCTGGATGGTCGCCGGGTCGGAAGCAGAGGCGCGGATGACCTCCAGTCCGGTAAGGATCGGCGCGAGCGGATTGCGGAGTTCGTGCGCCAGCGTCGTCAGAAAGCGATCTTTCCGCCATGCCGCTTCCCGCTCCTCGGTGATGTCGGTGTGGGTGCCGAACCAGAGCCGCAGTTGTCCCTCGTCGTCTTGCACCGGAAGCATCTGGCAAAGGTGCCATCGGTATTCACCATCGTGCCGGCGCAGCGTGAACGCCTCCTCAAATGGGCGGCAACCGGTGATCGCCAGGTTAAACGCACGCGCCACGGCGGCGCTTTCCTCCGCCCCGTGAAAGCTAGCCCAATTCCCGCCAGCCGCCGATCCTCGCGTCTCGCCGATATAGTCATACCAGCGCTGGTTGAACCAAAAAATCTCGCCATCCGCCCGGGCCATCCAAGCGAGCTGCGGGATCGAGTTCGCAAGATTCCGGAACAGCGTCTCGCTCTGCCGGACCGCACCTTCCGCGATCTTGCGGTCCGTGATGTCGATCATCGATCCGATGCATCCCGCAAACCGGCCGCCCGGCCCCTCGCGGGGGACCACCGTATCCAGTAGCCACCGGTATTGCCCGTCGGCCCGGCGCGCACGATACTCCAAAGGTGCCACGGAGATACGCCCGATCGAATCCCGGGGAAGCGCGTCGACCTCCGCCAAGTCCTCCGGATGCACTGCCGCGCGCCATTCTGCGATCTCGTTTCCTCCCGGCGGCCGGCCGCTGAATAAATACCACGACTTGCTCAGGTAGTTGCAGCGACCGTCGGAACCGGCGATCCAGATCATCACCGGCGCATGGTCCGCCATATCCCGAAACTGTTGATCGCTGTCACGCGACTCATCTTCTAACAATCGCCGGCTGGTCACGTCGCGGGAGATCGACAGCACATGCTCCGCCCGGTCGCCCTCGCCCGGCATTGAAACCACCGCCACGTTCATCCACTTGACCCCGCCCTTCGCCGTCGTTCGGCAGGCTTCGAAGCGGCCGACCTTGCCAGCCAGCGCGGCTTCCAGCGCCCCGCGGGCGATCTCCCGGTTCGCCGCGCCCGGCCATTGATCGATCCACAGCTTCCCCGCGATGTCCTCCAGCCGGTCCCACTCCATCATCGCGAGCCCGTTCGAACTCACCCAGACGATCTTGCCTTCATGATCGATGATCTTGATGCCGTCCGGGCTGCTTTCCGCCGCCGCGCGGGAGAAATGTTCCGCCGTCCCGAGCAGCTGTTCTTGAACCCGCTGCCGGCTGATATCCTCGAAATAAATCGCCAAACCACCGTCCTTGGCCGGCAGCGCGTGGATCCGGAACCAACTTCTCCAAGGCTCATAGTAGTTCTCGAAACGCCGCGCCACGCGTTCCTTCATTACGGCCCGCAGATTTTCCTCCACCAGGCTGCCGGCGGTCATCGGGTAAGCTTCCCACAGCGACATGCCCGCGACATCGGCGGAGGTCATGCCTTGGGACCCGCCGCCGTGGGAGTGGAGATAGCCGATACGAAATTCGGCGTCCAAGGTCATGAAACCCACCCCGGCGATCGTCGAGGGCTCGGAATTTCCCTCTTTATGCCCTGGCAAGGGGTCACCTGCGACTGTCAGATCGCGGCGGTTTACGCCAATGGGCAAAGAACACTCCATGAGGCTCACAATCTAGCTGCGGCCCGGGCAGGTTGCAAGGTTGGCGGGCATTTCGCAATAAGCGGCCCTTCCCAGCCGGGGATCGGATCCGTCCCCGCTCAGGGTATCATCACCCGCTCTTCGCGGAAGGATTTAGCAGCGCCCGCACTTCCTGCCGCGAGCAGCATGACGGCTCCGACAACGGTCAGCGAACAGCGGACGGTGAACGACCAGTTGCGCCGGCAACTGAGGAAATGGACTAGGATTGGAGTCATGCTCAGGGTCCTTTTGCAGAACCCGGACCACCCCGCTGGGATGATGGAATCGGCTTCAATCCAAGCGAAACAAACGCCGCATGCCCTGCCGCCAAGCCTCCCGCGGCGTTGCAACTTGCGCGATGGAATCGTTCCGCGTAGCATATTGCACTCCATGGAATTCATTCGCCCCCGGAACTTCCCGCTAAGAACCTGACGTCGAATCACCTGCATTTCCAAACATGCTTGGCGCGGGGAATGATAAGTAACCACTTCCCGAAAATCCCAGTCGCCCTGTATGGACATCCTTGTTGTTGACGACGAAAAGTCGATCCGCCTCACCACTGCTCTCACCCTTGAAGAGGAAGGGCACTATGTGGAAACGGTCGAAACCGGAAGCGCGGCGATGAGCCGGATCAACGAGGAGGACTTCGATCTGGTATTCCTCGACCTGCGCCTCGGCGATGAGAACGGCATGGACATCCTGCGCAAGATCATGGCGATCGTCCCCCCGCCCCTGGTCACCATCTTCACCGCCCACGCATCGATCTCCACTGCGGTCCAGGCAACCCAGCTCGGCGCTTTCGATTATCTCGAGAAGCCTTTCACGCCCGATCAGCTCCGAGCGATTCTCCTCAAGGCACGAAAAGCACGGGAGACCCAGGCCGAGGTCATCCAGCTCAAGAACACGGTGAGCGAACTCAAATCCACGGTCCAGCACCTGTCACCGCCGGTCTCGTTCCTTTCGCGCGACGAGCGGACGATGAAGGAGTTCGACACCCTCTTCCGCGCCGCCGCCACCTCGGCCTCGATCCTGATCCTCGGCGAAAGCGGCACCGGCAAGAGCGTGGTGGCTCGTGAAATCCACGATCGCAGCCACCTCCGCGACAAGCCCTTCGTCACGGTGAGCTGCCCCAGTCTTTCCAAAGAGCTGCTGGAAAGCGTGCTGTTCGGCCACGTCAAGGGCTCGTTCACCGGCGCGGTGAAGGATACCTGGGGAAAGATCCACGCGGCCGATGGCGGCACCCTGTTTCTCGATGAGATCGGCGAACTGCCGCTTGAGATCCAACCGAAGCTGCTGCGGCTGCTGCAAGAGCGCGAATACGAGCGGCTCGGCGAGAACCACGTCCGCCAGGCCACCGTGCGGGTCATCGCCGCCACCAATCGCGATCTGAGCGCGGCGATGGCTGCCGGAACATTCCGCGAGGACCTCTTTTACCGCCTCAATGTCATCAGCGTTTCGGTCCCGCCGCTGCGCGACCGCCCGGCGGATCTCAAGCACTTCGCCAAGGACTACTTGACCTTCTTCGCCGGCCAGCTCGGCCGTGCCATCGAGGGCTTCAGCGACGCCGGCCGCGCCGCTCTCATGCGCCACGCCTGGCCGGGCAACCTGCGGGAACTGCGCAACGCCATCGAACGCGCCACCATCCTTGCCCAAGGACCGATGATCGAAGCCGAGGACCTGCCGGATCCTTCACCGCACCCGGTGTCCGGCCAAGATCCGAATGCTCCAGGACCCGGCATCGGCGGCGAGTTCAGCCTCGAGGAGATCGAGCTGGCCCACATGACCAAGGTTCTCGGCTGGGCTCCTTCACTCCAGGATGCCGCGACCGTTCTCGGCATCGACAAGGCTACCCTCTACCGCAAGCGGCGGCGCTTCTCCATCGAATGAACCCGCCCGCCATCGCCCCCCGTACGGAACCGGAGAACAAAGGCATGTCCCTTGATTCCTGTGGCTTGAACCGCTCGATCCTCGAGGCGATCCCCTTCCCCGTCTTCACCGTGGAAGACGACCTTCCCTTGGTTCACCTCAACCCCGCCGCCAGCAAGCTCGCCACCAACCTCGGGGCCGATGGCCGCCTGCCCGCGAAGATCCAGCTGCTGCTCGATGAATGCATCGCGACCGGCCGTCCCTATAAGCCCCATGACCCGCGGGAAGCGATGCTGTTCCGGATCCATTCGGAAGACTTTCACTTCCTGCCCCGGATCATCCGCTTCGAGTCGAGCGGTTGCGCCAATTCCGGTTGGGTGGTGCTGCTTCAGGATGTGAGCCGCATCCGCTGGCTGGACGGAATGAAGACCGACTTGCTCTCCTCCGTCAGCCACGAACTCAGGTCGCCACTCACCGGCATCCGCATGGTGCTCCACCTCCTGATGGAAGACCGGGGCAACCATCTCAACGAACGGCAACGCCTCATGGTGGCCTCCGCCAACGAGGAATCGGAACGGCTGCTGGCAACCCTCAACAAGCTGCTCGACCTCTCCCGTGCCGAAAGCGGCGCGCCCCAACTTTGCCGGCTGCCGGTCGACCTCGGCGCGACCGTCCGGCGCGCTGCCGGACTCGCTGCCGCGGCAGCAGCCGAACGGGGTATTTCCCTCGAGATCGCTCCCTCCCCGCTCGACCTCCCCGAGGTTTCCGCCGACAACGCGATGCTCGACGAGGTCCTCAAGATCCTTGTCACCAACGCGATCCAACACGGTCCGGACAGCGGCACCGTCACCCTCCAAAGCTCACGGTCAGACGCGCGATACATTCGCATCTCGGTCATCGACCAAGGACCCGGCGTACCCGACAGCAGCCGGAGCCGGATCTTTGAGCGCTTCTATCAGATCCCCGGCCGACCCGGCAACGGCCTCGGACTGGGATTGTTCATCGCCCGTGAAATCATCATCGCCCACGAAGGCCGCATCGGAATCGTCGAGCGGACGGACCACTTGACCGAGTTCTTCATCGACCTCCCCCTCGGGTGAGGAGAACACGGGGCCGACCGGTGACTTTGCACCGTCCGGATGCAAACTGCATGATGCCGACACGGTGCCACCGGCCGCTACGGTGCCGATGACCCTTGAGCCACCGTCCGGCGGGGCTGCTACCGCGATGCGGCACGCTTGCTGCGAAAACCGGTTCCGCCCCACGGCCCCCACAACATCATGAAAGCCCGATATAGCCTTCTTCTCACCGCCGCCCTCCTCGGCCAACTCCACGCCCAAGCCCCGGCCGCACCGCAGGACCTGACCGTCGCGACCGGGGAAACCGAAACCACCGAAACCACGGTGACCGGCGCACCCGGCACGGTCACCCGAACCGTGGTCGAGGAAACCGTCACGCCCGGACCTCGGCGCCTCGATCCCGCAATGGCGCGCCGCCAATTGTCGATCGTTCCGCGTGCACTCCCGGTGGAGCCGGCGGTCGTCGTTCCACCCGGTGCCAAGGTGGAAACCACCGAGACCAAGACCATCGTCAAACAACCCGGCCTCCCGCCGCGTGTCTACAACGTCGAGCGGAGCGTTGTCATCATCGAGGGCCGCGAGCTGCCCTACATCACCCTGCCCGTGCTCTTCGTGAAGGAGACCGCCGATCTCCTCGACTCCGACTCGCGCATGGCCATCCAGGAGACCGCGGCCGCCATCCTTGAGATCATCAAGCTCACTCCCGGCGCGCTCTTCGATGTCGAAGGCCACACCAGCACCGATGGCGAGAACGAGATGAACCTCGAACTCTCAGCCCAACGTGCCAGGCGGGTTTACGACGAACTGGTGAAGAACTACGCCGTGCCGCCAACCGTCCTCGCTGCCCACGGCCACGGGGAGAATTACCCCGCCTACCCCGCTGGAACCGAAGAGCAGATGATGCTCGACCGTCGCGTGCTCGTCGTCCGCATCAAATAAACCCACCGGCAACACCTAACAACCTCCTGTTATGAGCACCATTTTCTATATCGTCGGCGCCGTCGTCGTCATCGGCTTCATCCTCAAGTTGCTCGGACTCTATTGAACGCGGAACGCGTTCAGGCTCGCGAGCAACAAAAGTCCCGACCGGATACCGGCCGGGACTTTTGTTTCAATACGAACCAACCGCACGCACGCCTCGAAAAACCACGGATTCCCAAGGGATTCGGAGGCCTTGGCGGGGAACCGTTGAACGCTCCGCCGCTGCCGAATGCGCGGCGTTTTCCTGCATTATGCGACGAATGCAAGACCTGGCCTCCCCATGAGCGTTGATTCTCAAGCGAAAGCCGCATGGCATGATCCATGCGAATCGGGATCTCATGATGAATGTTACGACCCGCCGCCGTTTGATCCGTGGCACAGCGCTCCAGTCCTCTTTCGATGGGATCGCAGTCAGGGAGCATTCTCACTTCGCACCGCCCGTGGAAAACCCGGCCCGGCAGCAGCTAGACGGCCCGCAGGGAAGGAAAGCCGGATGGGCGATCGTCGGACTCGGCCGGCTTGCTTTGGCAGAGATCATGCCCGCCTTCGCCACCTGCAAACGGTCCACGCCCGTGGCCCTCGTCAGCGGGGACCGGGAAAAGGCCTTGAAGGTCGCCAGAGCTCACGGCATCGCCGAGGACGCGATTTATGATTATGATAACTTTGATCGCATCGCGGGGGATCCGCGGATCGTCGTGGTTTACATTGCCCTGCCAAACAGCATGCACGCCGAATACACCACGCGGGCATTGAGGGCGGGCAAGCACGTTCTTTGCGAAAAGCCGATGGCGGTGACCGTGGAGGAAGGCGTGACGATGGAGCAAGCTGCCAACGAGGCTGGGAAGAAGCTCGGGATCGCCTACCGGCTGCACTACGAACCGATGAACCGCAAGGTGATGGATTGGTGCCGCGAGAAGAAATTCGGCCGGGTGAAGGCCTTTACCTCGAGCAACTGCCAAACCGTCGAAGCCTCCAACATCCGGCTCAGTGGCAAGCTGGGAGGGGGGCCGCTGGTTGAGGTCGGCATTCATCCCATCAATGCCGCGCGTTACGTGCTGAACGAGGAACCGGCCGAGATCACCGCTTACGCCTGCAGGCCGGAGAGCGACCCGCGTTTCCGCGAGCTACCGGAGAGCGTGACTTTCGTGATGCGCTATCCGTCCGGGGCAATAGCAAGCTGCCTCTGTTCCTTTGGCGTTTCGGAAAGCCGCCAGTACCGGGTCCACTGCGAAAAGGGGTTCATCGACATGGACCCGGCATCCAGCTACGGCGGATTGCGGCCGCGGACGAGTCGCAAGCATGACGGGTTGCCGAAGCCGGCGGAGTTCATGACCCGACCGGTCAACCACTTCACCAGGGAAATGGACGGCTTTTCCGCCGCGGTGCTGGACGATGCCGAGGTTACTACCCCGGCCTCGATGGGCATCGCCGACATGAGAATCGTCACCGCGATCGGCGAGTCGATCCTCCGCGGGGGGCCGGTGAACCTCGGAGCTTGATCGACGCCTCAGTCCGGCTTCCTCGTGAAGCGCGCAACCCGTCCGATTTCTGTAGCCGGGCATCCTGTTCGTATTTCCCCTAGCATATCGGCCACCTTGCGTCCGGGGACTCACATCCTCACTCAACGAACGACACCGTGAGCCCGTCACGGCCGCTCACTGAGCCATTGCCGCAAGAGTTCCAGGTCCACGGGTTTGACCATGTGGCGATCAAAGCCTGCTGCTTCCGTGAGCGCGCGATCCTCGTCCCTGCCATAGCCGGTCATCGCCACAACGAAAGTTCCAGCCAGCGCGGGCATGGCGCGAAGTTGGCGGGCGACTTCGTAGCCGTCCATGCCGGGCAGGCCGATGTCGAGCAGCACCACGTCCGGCAAAAACTCGGCCGCCGCGGCAACGGCATCGGGGCCGGTGAAAGCAGTTCGTGTCTCGTGGCCGCGCATGCTCTGGAGTGTGGCCATGGTCCAGGCGGAATCCTCGTTGTCATCGACAATGAGAATCCGGCGCGGGGTATCGGGGTTCGCAGCCGCGGGCGGCGGAGCATGCGCAGCGGTGGCGGCGAGGATGGGCAGGCGCACGGTGAATTCGCTCCCCTGGCCAAGTCCTTCACTGTGGGCCTCGACACTGCCGCCATGAAGCTTCACGAGCCGCTGCACGAGGGTCAGGCCGATGCCCAGCCCGCCATGCGCGCGATCCAGCGAGCGGTTGGCCTGCACGAAGAGATCGAAGATGCGCGGGAGTAGATCGGGCGCGATGCCGATGCCGTCATCGCGCACACGCACGATGACCTCCGGCGGCTCCTCACCCCGCGGTTCGGCGCGCTCGGCACTGAGGGAGATATGGCAACCTCGCCCGCTGTATTTGCACGCATTGGTCAGCAGATTGCCGAAGACTTGATCGAGCCGGGTGGCATCCGCACGCAGGAAAACCGGCTCGGCTGGAAGCGAGATGGTGATTTCCTGGCCACGCGCCTGGATGCCCCGCTCCGCAAGACTCGCCGCCGCTTCCAGCACGGCTTCGAGCGCCACCTCTTCGAGACGCAATTCGATCTTCCCCTCGGTGATGCGCGAGACATCGAGGAGATCGTCGATCATCTCGCTCATGTTGTCGATCTGGCGGCTGAGGATGTCCACGGCCTGGCCGGTCGCCTCCGCGGTGACGCCCCGGGTTTGCAGGATCTCGGTGGCGCTGCGCAGCGGTGCCAGCGGGTTGCGCAGTTCGTGGGCGAGCATGCCCAGGAATTCATCCTTGCTGCGGTCCGCCCGGACGAGATCCGCGGCGCGATCCGCGATGGATCGCTCCAGCGCGTGGCGCTCGGAAATATCCGCGAAGTAGCAGACCACGGCGTAGTGCCCATCCGGCAGAGTGAAGCGCTGCACCTCCCATTCATAGGATTCCTCCACGTCGAGATCCCGGCGCTGCTCGGTGAAGGGCGGCGAGACATAGCGTTCGCCGGTTTCCAGCGTGTGCCGGAAAATGTCCGCGAGCCGCCCGCCGACTTCCTTTCCCCAAAGCACCGTCACCACTTCGGTGAAATCCCGGCCCACCAGCGGGACGACGTTGCCGAGCATCGGCAAGGCCCGGGTGTTGACCTGTTGCAGCCGGAAATGGTCATCCACCACATACATGCCGAACGGGGCCTTCTCAACCAGGCTGGAAAACAAACTCTGGCTCGCTTGCAGCGCCTGCTCGGCCCGCTTGCGGGCCGTGATGTCCGTGAGGTTTTCCAACACCGCGGCGGGACGGCCCTCGCCGTCGCGATCCAGCGTCTTGCGGGCGAGCACGGTCAGGCGGCGTCCGTCACTCGCCGTATGCACCAGTTCGCCGATCCAGCGGTCATTCCGGTTCAGTTCGGCGAGCATCTGTTCCACGGGGACCGGGAATTCGGTCTGGAGCAGCAGATGGCTGACCTTCCCCATCGCCTCTTCCCGGGACCAGCCATAAAGATCTTCCGCGCCATGGTTCCAGTAGCGGATGCGCCCCTCCATGTCGCGCACGATGATGGCGTCGTGGGTCAGGTCGAGCAGCCGTGCCTTTTCGGCCAACTCCCGGGCCTTTTGCGAAAGTTCGGCGGTGATCACCGCGCGGGCGGCGATTTCCTGCCGCAGGCGCGCGTTGACGTCCTCCGCCGCGTCGGTCAATTGATGCTGGCGCACCGCCCCGAGCAGGAGCGCCTCGTTCACCGCCATCGCCGTCTCATGGAAGTGACCGGTTTCCGTCACCTGGATCATGATGCCGACGTGGTGCCCGTCCGCCTCCATCGGCCAGATCGTGTAGGACCAGAAAACCGGATGGGGTTTGGCATCCTCCTTCTGGACATGGCGCTCGGGCCTTCCCGTGCGGAAAACGCGGTCCAGCAGCGTCACGCATTCATCCCGCGCCGGCAGAAGATCCTGCAGCGGCCGGCCGACGAGTCGCTCAAGCGGCTCATCCATCAGCAGGCAAAAGGCGGGGTTGGCATAACGCAGGATGTGTGTGGCTCCATCCACCGTAGCGATCGGCAAAGGCGCGTGTCCGGTGATCGCCACGCAGAGGCCCGACAAGTCGGACGGCAGGCCGGCGGTGGTGGGTTCCTCGCTCATCATTTCACTTTTTCGCCTTCGGTTCCGGCGCGGCCTCTTCCCGCAGGCCGACACGCGCCGGGATGCCGGTGGTGAGGCCGGTGTAATCGGTCTGGCGCGGGTGGATGATCACCACGCCTTTGTCCGTGATCACATACTCGCGGATGTCCTTGCTGTGATTGCCACCGCGCATTTTGATCACGACCAACACCTTGCGTAGCTGGCCGTCGATCTCGACATAGCGCATCCGGATGATGTCATCGGTGAGGAACGAAATCGCGTAATGGCTGAATGGCATCGCGGTGAAGGTGTCCTCCACTTCGACCGTGCTCAGGATGGTGATCCCGGCACCGGTCAGCGCGTTGATCATCCGGTAAAGCGACTCGCGGAAGTCCGCGCGGAATCCCGGCGCGAGCGCCATCTCGAATCCGACCAGCGAATCGATGACCAGCCGCTTGGCACCGACGCGGCCGATGGCGTCGAGGATTTCCTGCATGGTTTCATCGACCGAGAGATCGAGCGGGCGGAGGTAGAGGATCTCGAGGGTTCCCTTCTTCTGCGGCGTCTTGAGATTCAGTCCGAAACCGGAAGCGCGGTCGGCGTAACCCTCGGGGCGTTCCTCGAAGACGGCAATGATTCCGGGTTCCCCCTTGCGCAAGCCTTCGGCGATGAACTGGGTGGCCAGCGCCGACTTCCCGGTGCCCGATGGTCCCGCGATGAGCAGGCTGTCACCTTCGAGCAGACCGCCCCCCAGCATCTTGTCCAGTTCGGGAATGCCGATGGAAAGCCGCCGCCGCGGCTCGGACCGCACCTTCTTCTCGACCAGGCCCAGCGTGCGGGAAAACGCCTGCACGCCCGCCGCACTGATGCGGATCGTATGGAGGCCCGGCACGGACTCCTGCCCGCGCAGCTTGATGACTTGCAGCTTGCGCACCACGGAGTTCCTCTCCGGCACCTGAGAAAGCCAGATCAACGCGTCCGCGATGGTGAAGACGGGATTGTCTTTGACCTCTTCGGGAGCGTATTCGCCGACGAGGAAGGTGGTGGCTTCCCAACTGGTCAGAAACTGGGCGAGGCGCTGGACGAAAGACTGCATGTCCAGTTCGCTTGCACCGCTCATCGCCTTGCGCACCACGGTGCGGAACGAGTCCACCACGACAAGGCTCGGGCCGACCGCCTCGACCTGCCTGACGATTTCCTCGAACACCGTGTCGAGGTCGTTCTCCAGGACCACATCGGCCAGATTGATAAAGCGGATGGCACGGCCCAGCTTGGCTTCGTCGAAGAAGGCGAACTGCTGCTGGTAGCGCAGCATCTTCATCGCCGGTTCACCCAGAACCGTGAAATAGAGCGCGGGCTTCTTCTCCGTGGCGTTGGCGAAAACGATCTGATGGGCCAGCGTCGTTTTCCCGCAACCGGGAGTGCCGGCGATGATGTTGAAAGAGAATTCCGGGATGCCGCCGCCGAGGATGTCGTCGAGGCCGCGCACGCCGCTGGGTATTCTGCGGATCACCACCTTTGCCGGCGGCCGCGAGGGCCCTTTCTGGGGCTGCGAACGTTCCGCAGGAGATTTAGCCTTTTTCATGATGGGTCGTCCTTGCTGAAATGGGTTTCGTTGAGAGTCAGTTTCGGCCACACGTCGCGCAGCATCCGCAGGGCGAGACTCCGGCCGATGAATGCTTCCAACAAGCCCAGCAGGTGCGCAAGCAGCACCACGCTTCCCTCGGCGACCTTTTGCATCTCCGCTGGCGTTCCGGGCTCCTCGCGGCCGCCTAGGGAGCCATCGGCCCGCACTCGCACCGCGCGCAGCGCCGGTGCCTCCAATGCCGCCAGCGCAAGCGCTCGTGAGAGAAGCGCACAAAAGCCGGCCTTGCCCATCAGCGTCGCGAGATGGGGCCGCAGCTTTTCGCAAACCTCAAAGGCCGCCGGAGTTTGGAGGCGGCCCGCTTTCCCCCCTTGCGCCTCGAATGCGACGAGTTGTTCGGCGAATTCCCGCATCAACGGCGTGGCGCGGCTCATCGCAGGCTCCCCCGGGCGGAGTTCGTTCGCATTGCCGTTGGAGGGGGGGCAGACATCGGAACTGCATCATGGGCACGTCCGGGGGATGAGCAAGGATCATTCTTTCGCCATCGTGACAGGGCGGCAATGCCCCGGCCACCGCGGCGGGGTCCGCGGCCCGGTGGACGACGGTGTCGCGATGCGTATCGTATTCCGGTTTCAAACGGATCATCCCCGGCCGTTTCCATCGAACAAGCGGGAGCATCCGGGTCACGCCTGCACCGGCCCGCCTGGGTTTCACAGAACTCATTCACTCGCCGAAGGCAACGCGGCGGAACCGTCATCGAAGGCCCGCTTGAGGTTGGCAGCGGAGAAATCCATGGCCTGCCTCCGCTCATGAAGCAGCCCGCCTCCAATCACGCACCCGAACCACCACCCCTTGAACCCCGCCCGGCTCGCCCGCGAGAACCCGGCCTGCCTGGTACGGCTCTTCAAGCAGGCCGAACGCAAAACAAGCCCCCCCGGCGACCTGCTCCTCATCGCCTCCCAACTCCTCCACCTCGCCACTAACGGGCTCATCGTGTCCCGCGGTTGCACGCGCATTGCCTTCGAGTGCTAGGGCTACCTCACGCACGCCGTCGTCACCGTGATCGCCGTCACCGGCTCCAGGGAGGAGTTCATCCTCGCCCTCGACCTGCTCCAGAAATGGAAACCCGACGGCGAACACCTCCTCGGCGACCTCCTCGAGAAAGCCGCCGAAACCTAGCTCGACGTCCACCTCTCCCGGTGGCGCGAGAGAGATGGTGCGGATGGCCGCCTGACCGTCGCCATCAGCCACGCCCCCGACGGAACGCTTGTCCCCTGCCCACGCGGCCACGCCCCGGGACGGACGATAACCGAGACGTCAATCCCCTTCCCGGCACACCAGGCACGAAGACATTCCCGGAATGACTTTGGGGACATTCCGGAAAACATCACTCACCCAGATTGAGTAACCCGGAGCGCCCGGAGAGGGAGCTCCGGGCAAGGTCATACCCTTTTCTAGCTGGAGCCTGTCCCACCACCCGTGGCCCCTTCCAGAGCAGGCTCATTTGCTGTTAGAAATTGGGCATGAACGGAGGATTTGCCTCGCCGCTTGTCATGGAGAAGGTTCACCGATGTGAACAAGGCCAATTTGCCGGGGGCAATTCCTGCGACCGCAATGCTGCGGCCACGGCGATTCTCATTCGGCTTTTGAGCGCGGACGCTCCTGTCGGCCGCGCGGGTTGTCGGAAGACCCCACGAAACTCGCGGTCTGGCCCGATGCGCGGTTCTCAAAGACTTCGTTCATTACGTCTGGCACCAACCACTGATGTGAGGAAAGTGATTCGCCCCACCTTCGGGTTTGAAAGGGACAGGCCGGACGCCATGCCGCATTCCGCTTCTGAATTCAGAGTTTTATTTATTAAACTTTTATTTCGCATGAAAACCAGAACCATTCGCGATTCACGCACATTATCAAAAATATTCGCGCCAAAAACTATCAATTAAATTCATTACTTGAATTTTCATAATAAACTAACCTAAATCAAACCGATATTGGCCCAAGATTAAAATACACTTGAACCATCTGTTTTTCCTTGATCCTGTCTCCATACACTATGCAATTCCCAAGCCTCCTGCGGAGAGTTCCACTCAAGTTTACCATCCCGGGGATGATTGTCCTTCTGGCCTCTCCCCTCGCCGCCTTTCCACCCGCTCCATTCTACACGCTCTTCGGAATGGTGCGGGATGAGAACGGCCAAAGCCTGCGAGTTGATGCGGCCGAGGTTGTGTTTTACAAAGGCTCAAGCGAGATCCTCCGCACCTCGGTTCTGAAAGCCGGCAGGTTCGAACAGAACTACCAGATCCGCCTCCCGATGGACATGCTCCGGCCGGGCACCAAGGGTTACACCGAACGGGCTGTGGCCGCCGGAAGCGGCTTCACTCTGGGTGTGACCGTGTCCAACGCCGTTTACTATCCGATTGAGATGTCCACCTCACGCCTGGTGGGCAAGCCCGGGCAGCGGGTGCGGCTGGATCTCAATCTCGGCATCGATTCGGACGGAGACGGAATCCCCGATGCCTGGGAGCAGAGCCAACTCTACGCCGGTGGCATCGCTCCCGTGGACGGGGACTGGGATTTGACCCTCATCAACCGCGACGGCGACTTCGACGGGGATGGTATCAGCAACTGGAATGAATACGTGGCCGGGACTTACGCGACGGATTCCACGAGTTACCTCGATCTGCGGATCACCGAAACCCTGACAAGCCATGTGAGGCTGAAATTCTTCGGGATCTACGGCAAAGTCTACTCGATCGAAGGCTCGTCCGACCTCAAGACCTGGAAACCCGTCGGCATCTTCCTTCGCAATCCCGAGTCAACCGATTCGGACGATGTCGCCGATCCGCCGGTGGCCGTTGAGTTTCTCGATGCCGCGGCCACCGACTTCGTCAACTTCTACGCCCCGACCGAAGCCGCCGCTTCGAAGTATTACCGCCTCAAAGTCCGATGAACCGACCCTTCCTCCGCGGCTCGCTGGCCGCCCTGATGCTCGCCCCGGCGGCCCACGCCCAGTGGAAAACCGAAACCTACGCTCTCAAGGGAGGGTGGAACGCGATCTATCTCCATGGCGATGCTTCCCACACCACGCCCGCCGAGCTTTTCAAGAACTACCCGCAGGTCCTCGAAGTCTGGCGCTGGAACCCCAATCCGGACCAGATCCAGTTCAGCGAGTCCCCGTCCGAGCCGGACGCCTCCAGCAGCGAGTGGACGATCTGGAACCGCAACGATCCCGCCGAGCAGCAGCTCAGCGCGATGCTCGGCCAATCCGCCTACCTCGTGAACTGCAGCGGTTCCTCGACCAGCACGAGCAATGTGGCGATTCTCCAGAAGCCGCGGCCGCCCGCCGCCACCTGGCTGATCTCCGGTGCCAACTTCCTCGGCTTTCCGGCCGCCGCATCCCAGCCAACGTTTTCGAACTACTTCGCCACCTTCCCGGCGGCCGTCACCAGTCCCTCCAAGATTTACAAATACACCGGCGGCGACCTGGGCGCCGCCAACCCCCTCCAGGTCGCTCCCGCTTCGGAGAAACTCAACCGGAACAGCGCTTACTGGTTCGAAGCGAGCGCGGTGAGCGATTTCACCGCCGTGGTCAAATACGAACTACCCGGCACCGACGGCATCGCCTTCGGACGCAGCGGCACCCTGGTCACCGTCGGGTTGATGAACCGCGGAACCAGCGCGATCACCCTGACCTTCTCGACCGAGACTTCGGAGCCCGCCCCCACCGGACAAACCGGCGTCACCGGCCCGGCTCCGCTCACCCGGCGGCTCTACGACAGCGCGACCGGAACCTACAGCGAGACCCCGGTCACCGGCAGTTTCACCGTCACCTTGCCCGCCTCCGGCCGCCTCAATCTCGAGTTCGGTATCGACCGCAACCAGATGAACGGCTCTTCCAGTTCCTACTATGCCTCCTTCCTGCGGGTCAAAGACTCCGCCAACTTCAGCGACGTGCTGTTGCCGGTGAGCGCCCAGGTCGCCTCGCCCGCCGGCCTCTGGGTCGGCCAGGCCGATGTGTCCGCGGTCACCAGCACCGTCGCCGGCAGCCCCGGCACCACCACCGCGCGCTCGTTCCCGGTCCGGCTCAATCTCCACGTCGATGCCGACGGCGTGGCCCGCCTCCTTTCGCAAGCCTTCGTGGGAACCCTAGACAGCGATGGCAATCCGCTGGGGATCTGCATCCGCGAATCCTCGCTGCTGGCCGATAAGAAAGCCGAGGCGCTGCGCCTGGTTTCCAGCCAGATGCCGCTCGACCGCGCCATCGCCGGAACCGGCTCCTTCGCCACGGGCTCCTCGCTTTCCCATACGGTGGAGATTCCCTTCGACGATCCCACCAATCCCTTCGTCCACGCCTATCATCCCGACCACGACAACCGCGACGCGCGCTTCAAGGCGCTCGGGGAAGGGGTCGAAAGCTACGACATCACCCGCCGCATGACCTTCCAGTTCACCAGCTCCCCGCCCGACGGATCCACCGTGTCCGGCTGGGGCACCACCGTCTACGGCGGCAACTTCAGCGAGACCATTGAAGGTCTCAACAAGGTTCCCCTCAGCGTCGGTGGCACCTTCACCCTGCGGCGGATCTCCGAGATCGCCGACATCAACTTGAACTAAGTCCCTTACCGTCCCGAGTCCCCACTCCCGCACCCATCCATCCATGAAAGCATTGCCCGCCGTCCTCATGCTGCTCGCCGGCTCCCTCGCCGCCCTGGCCGAAGTCCCCGCCCTGATGAGCTACCAGGCCAGGGTCAGCGACGCCGCCGGCACCCTGATCGGCGCCACCACGCCCGCCAACCGCACCGTCACCTTCAAGTTCTACAGCGCCAGCACCGGCGGCACGCCGGTTTACGCGGAAGCCCAGACCGTCACCATTTCCGGTGGCGAGTTCAGCGTTCTGCTCGGCAACGGCACCGGCGTTTCAGGATTCAAGGGGCCCTCCGCTCCCGCCACCACGCCCTACATCACCTTGCAGTCGGTCATGAACGGCAACCTCTACCTCGGCATCACCGTCGACGACGGGACCGCCGCGGCCGATGCCGAAATCACGCCACGCCAGCAGATCGTCAGCGCCGCCCACGCCTTCCGCGCCAAGATCGCCGAAGCTCTGCCGGACGGTAACATTGCCACCTCGATGCTGGCCACCTCCTCGGTCACCGCCGACAAGCTCGGCGGCAATGCAGTCACCACCGCCAAACTGGCGAACGACGCGGTCGATCAAAGCAAGATCCTGAACGGCAGCGTCGCCACCAGCAAGCTGGCGGACGCTTCCGTCACCAATCCCAAGCTCGCCGCCAACAGCGTCACCAGCGACAAAGTCACCGACGCCACCTTGATCGGGGCCGACCTTGCCGACGGACAGATCAACAGCGCCAAGCTGACCGACGGCGGCATCATGACCATCGATATCGCCGACGGACAGGTGCAGACCGCCGATCTCGCGGGCAGCGCCATCACCAGCGACAAGGTCGCGAGCAACGCGATCGACTACGCAAAGCTCGCCGCGGCGGTGCAGCAGTCGCTCTGCCCGGCCGGAACCATCCTGCCCTTCGCCGGCGACACCGCGCCTGCGGGCTGGCTGCTCTGCAACGGCGCCTCGGTCAACCGCACCACTTACGCCACCCTCTACGCGGTGGTCGCCAACCGCTTCGGTTCCGCCGACGGCAGCAATTTCAACGTGCCTGACTTCCGCGGCCGATTCCTGCGCGGCCGCGACGGAAACATCGGCCGTGATCCGGACCGCAGCTCACGCACCGCAATGAATCCCGGCGGCGCCGTCGGCGACCTCGTCGGTTCCCTTCAAGGATACGATACCCGCAGCCACAGCCACGGCTACAACGACATCTTCCACTCGGAAGGCGGCGGCACGGTGACCGTGCCTGGCAATCGGGGCTCCGGCGACACCGACGACGACAACAGGGGCTACGACTTGGCCCGGACCTCATCGAACACCGGCGGCAACGAAACCCGGCCGCTGAACGCCAACGTGAACTACATCATCAAGTTCTGACCGGCACCCCGCCGCTTGCGCGACTTGCCTCCCTTGCCCTTCCCGCCGACCGGCCCCCTGACATCCCGCCCATGAGTCTCTTCCGTCATTTCCGCGCCCTATCGCTGATGGGCGCGTTCGCCCTCGCACTGCCTTCGGCCATCCACGCCCAGTACGAGATCAAGGGCGGGGTGTTCAACGGCATCAGCAACCGCGCCGGCGGCATCCCGGTCGGCCCCACCGGCACCCCCAGCGGCGAACCGGCGATCCTCCCCCAGTTCTCCAACTTGCTGGAAACCTCCGCCAGCGCCGGGCCGGTCTCCGACTCCGCCAGCCTCAGCGCCCGCTACCCCTCGTCACCCGCCGCCGTCCTCCAGCGTGCGAGCCTCGGCAACAGCTTTGCCTCCGGCGTCCCGCGCTACTTCCTGGGCGACCGCATGACGCCCCCGGCGAGCTACGTCAACACCGCCGGTGCCGTGGTCACCGCCGGCGCGGACTTCTGGCGCTCCGAACCGATCCGACCCACCGAAATCGTGACAAATCCTTCCGCCCTCCCGCTGAAGGATTCCACCGGCGTTGCCATCCCGAACACCGGCGGGGTCATCATTCCCGCGCTCGCCGAGGGGGTGTTCGAGACCTTTTACTACAGCCCCCACGCCAAGTCGGTCTTCGCCAACCAGTCCGGGCAGGTCCAGATCTGGTGGCGTTCCCGCTCCCCGGACTCCTCGGGGAACTATGTCCTCGTCAAGGAAAGCTTCTCCGTTTCCTCCGCGACGACCGCTCCGGTGAGAACCTTCTACTGGACCGAAAAGAGTTTCAATGGCCCGCGGGTGACGATTCCGAGCGGCCGCATCGCCACGGTCAACGTCGTCTACAGCAACGTCTTCCCGGCCACCGTGACCGAGGAATACCAGATGGCGGGCGCCACCCCACCCGCCGATCCCGATGCCCAACCGGCATCCGAACTCCGCACCGTCTGGTTCGAGAAGAGCAACGGCATCGGCGAACTCCACGCCTACAATGTCTCCGGCCGGCTCCTTGTCGAATATCTCGGCAAGACCCAGGAAGACGGCTCCCGCGAATTCCTTGGAGCCGATGTCGTCGAAGTCAGCCAGTCCGCGGACTTCACCACGCTCACCGTGGACCTCGGCGAGGAAATCCGGCCGGCGATCGATGACCGCAAACTCGTCGCCCTGCCCGTCGACAGCAGCGGCTCGAGCGAAGCGGTCTCCTACTACGGAAGCAATGTCCGCGCCGACGGCTCCCTCGCCTATCATGCCGAGCGCGAGAACAATCTTGAGGACCGGGTTACCTTTTATTGGCTCGAAACGCTCGACGCGTCGATCCACCCGTCGTCCGCCGTCGGAGCGGGTCTCGAACTCGACTGGCCGAAGTATCTCCACAAATACCTTCAGGTGTGGCCGGAGGGCGTCTTGGACTTTGCTCATTACACCGTCGGCAGCGGCGGCAGCTCGACGGAGACCAGTACCGGGCTCAAATTCGAGGGCGGCGAGATCCCCTCGCTCGTTTACCAGGACGACCTCGAACAGGACGAGGCGGTGCTCGACGCCCTCAGCCAGCGGATCTTCGTCGGCCTCGGTGGCGACCAGCTCAACCGCACCCTGCTGAAATTCCGCGGTGACAACGGCGGCGTTTGGTACGTGCGGCTGATGACCCAGGCGGAAGGCCGCGAAGGATTTCTCGAGAGCGACGGGGGCAGCGCCCTGACCGGCAATGCTTACGTCGGGGACCGGATCGAACCGCCGTCCGGCGACTACAGCGTCGCCGGCTACATCGCCCGCGGATCCGGCTTCTCGCCCGCTGCCTACAAGGACCCCTTCCAGTCCGGCATCGCAGAAGCCGAAACGGCCGCCATCCTCCCGGTCAACGCCCTGACCGGAAGCTCCAACAGCCTCACCGTCTGGTGGTTCAAGCGCATCGCCGCACCCTCCCCGGAGTTCACCGACTTCTACACCCCGGCCAAGATCGGCACCTATTCGGTCGCCTACCGCAGCGATGATCCGAAGATCGTCCTCGCCTCGAACGAAGGCAGCGGCGACCTCCCGACCGACCAGATCGCCGGCAGCCTCTACGTCCAGAACGACGCCGCCAAGCCGGGCTTCAACCCGAACGAGGAGCACGCCCTGATGCTCGGCGGCCGGGCCTACGCGCTGCGCGACGACCTCAATGTCACCAGCGGGAGCGGCTTCACCTCGCTCCCCCGCCTGCTCGTCCAATACACCGACAGCGCCGACGGGCGGCCCGCCATCGCCGCCTACGAGGTGCGCCGCGAGGACGCCACCCACAGCTTCACCTACCCGGTCACCGCCGGCACCATCCTCAACTCGCCGATGCCGCTGCCCAAGCTGCCGCTGCCGGTCGACGCGCCGGGCATGCCCTCGCGGAACATCGAGGTGCTGCCCGATTCCAATCTCTACCCGCCCGAAACCCTCGCCGCCGGAGTGCCCGCGGACTACTCGAAGTTCACCCTCAAGGATCGCAAAGGCTATGACTGGGTCTATCGCGGCCCGCACCAGGACAGCGACGGCAGCCTCACCAGCGTCCCCGGCCCGCTCGCCAACAGCGAATTCAACGTCGCCGGCTACTTCGACCACTGGACGCTTGCCAGCAACGTCAGCGGCGCAAGCGTCGCCAACGGCAGCTACGCCGGCACCGCCAGCGGCAACGGCGACGCCTACCTCTACACCTCCGGCCTGCCCGCCTTCGCCGGCAGCAGCGTGCCCACCCTGCAAATCCGCTTCAAGGCCTCCGCCAACGTCAGCACCCAGCTCTTTTGGGCCAACGAGAGCGGTGGCTTCGGCGGCAGCCGCGTGATGAATGCCAGCTACACCGGAGCCGGCGGCTGGCAGACCCTCAGCTTCGCGTTGTCCGGTTCCGCGGACTGGACCGGCAAAACCATCAACTCCCTGCGCTTCGACCCCGTCGGCGCCGTCGGCCAGACCTTCGAGATCGACTGGATCCGCGCCTACGACCCGCGGCCGGCCCTGGGCATGCATTGGTATTACACCATGCGCGACGGATTCTTCATCCCGGGCCTCTCCAGCCAGCCCGCCGAGGGCACCGTGCTGCCCTACCTGCGGCCGAAAAACGCCAACGGCAGCTACCAGGGCGACCCCGTCACCGGCACGCCGCTCACCGTCACCTACCAGCCGACCTGGCCGGCCGACGCCCCGTCGATGAGCGTCGGTGAAACGCTGGCCCTGCCCAACCACGGCCTCCCCGCCGTCCGCGGCCAGTCGAGCGCCCATGTCTTCTACCAGCAGTCGGTCGCACGCACCGGCGCCAGCACGGCCAGCGTCACGCTTCACGATCCGACCCGCGCGAAGTCGATCCTCCTCGATGATGCCAAGGTCGGACTCACCGAGCTGCCCGCTTCCGCCGCCACCACCATGGAAGGCGGCAAGACCTACTTCCAGCTACTCCCGCCCCACCTCCAGCAGCGCTTCTACTTCGACGCCAATCTCGGCGATGTCGGCGGGCTCATGCTGGTCGGCGAGTTCGTCGACGAGATCTCCGGCGAGGACTACATCCACCTCAACGCCCTCAGCGTAGACGACCTGGCTTCCCTCAAGGGCATTGTCAGCGAAACCGATAACGACGCCGTCGCCTGGGGCAATGCGATCGACAACCTGTCGACCCGCGTCGAGACCTTCATCGAGGATCCGGCCAAGGCGGGCACCTACATCCCCGACTCCGCCCTCACCGTCACCGTCGGCGCGACCCAGCTCGCCGCGATCAGCGCCCCGGACACCGCCGTCGACAGCTACGCGCTGACCGCCGGTGGCACCGGCAGCGGCTACGTCTCGCTGCTTTTTGGCAATGGCAAGGCCTTCACCCCCGAAGGCGAGCCGGTCTCGGTCTCGATCATCAAGGTCGCGCCCCAGCTCTACACCGGCGACCTGAAGTCGCTCGTCGCCTCGAACCCGCTCGACGAGCAGACCGCCCTTCGCCACAGCGGCGACTTCGCGTCCCGGCCCGGCGACTTCGAGTTCGAATGGCGCTACGCCCCGCCGCAGGACGGCGTGCAACCGCCGGTCTACACCTACGAAATGTCGCCGGTGCTCCCGGCCTCCGGCACCCCCAAATGGCAACTCGCCACCAATCCGGCCGCCCCCCTGCCTTCCTCCTATCCGGCCGGCGACTACGACTTCGCTCGTACCTTCGCGATCAACAACTCATCCTACAACTATTCCTCCGGACTCCCCGGCACCGTCGCGAAATCGGTCAGCCCGGTCCATTTCAGCGCGACCGTCCCCGACCAGGTCGTCTTCAGTGCCGAGCTCGGGAGCTACGACGGCTTCATCCTCTACGTCAACGGCACCGCCGCCCTGGCGTCGCGCGTTCCCGCCGGGGTGACCCTTCCCGGCGGACTGTCCGCCATCGACGCCCGCACCGGTCTCGCCCCCGACGCGCTGAGTTTCCAATACTACGTGCCCTCGACCTACTTCGTCGTCGGCGACAACCGCATCGAGGTCGCCCTCTACAGCACGGCCAGCGCCAACGCCACATCCTCGCTGAACTTCCGCATCGACGCCTCGGTCGAGACCGACCAGGTGGTCCCCGCCGGATCGCCGTGGACCAAGCCGAATGGCAGCTTGCCAAACCTCGTCATCGTCGGCGGCTCCGCCGACGCCCCGCTCGGCAACCCGCTGCTGGTCTTCAGCGACAACTACTTCACCGTCCGCTATCGTCCGAAAACCGGCGTTTCGAACGTCGCGGGCACCGGCTGGAGCCGCTGGATGACTCCCAAGCTCGTCGAGAGTTGGATCAAGCGCGCTCTCGAAGGCATCAATCCCTTCACCCAGCGCACCGACGACCTCTTCAACAATCCGGTCTCCACCGACGTGTCCATCCTCACCCAGGCGGGCACCCGCTGGGAGGGCGACGTTTCCCTCACCCTCGACAACATCGACGACTTCGGCCTGATCGAGATCTACGAGACCCTGCTCAACCGCTCCAAGAACCTCTCGATCGACGCCGGCTACGACGACCCGGGCACCAACGACACGCTGCTGCTCACCGCCGGCTACCTCAACGACCTCTACATGATCCTCGGCAACGAGGCCTCCGACGACTCCGACAACCCGACCATCGCGATCGACGGCTCGGACGGGGCCGCCGAGGTGAATACCTCGCGCTTCTCCTTCGAGGGACAAGTGCCGAGCCTGCTCGACGAGGAACTCTCCCTGCTCCGCGGACGGGATGATTTCCTCAGCCCGGGAGTCACCGGCGCCCCCTCCTACAACCGGCTCTACTGGAACTACATCAACGGGATCGATTCCGGCGAGTCGATCTACGCGCTCAACTACGACATCAAGGAAAAAGCCGGCGCGGACACCGCCGACGGCACCCTGGACTCGGCCGACGCCCAGCACATGTTCCCGCAGGGCCACGGCGACGCCTATGGCCACTACCTGACCGCGCTCGGCGGCTATTACAAGCTGCTGACCTCTCCCCACTTCACCTGGACCCCGCGCAGCGAGGGCGTCGATATCCTCGGCCAGACCGTGCAGATCGACTACCAGGACGAGCGCAAGTTCGCCGCCGCCGCCGCCAGCGTCGCACGGACCGCGGCACGCGTCGTCGACCTGAGCGCCCGCGATTCCTACCGCGACGACCCGGCCGTCGGCTGGGAGCACCAGCGGGACGGGAAAACCAACAGCAACACCGGGGTCGCCCGCCACTGGGGGACCGACGAGTGGGCCTCCCGCGCCGGCCAGGGCAGTTACTACCATTGGGTGAGCGGCAACGCCATGCTGCCGGACAAGGACTCCAATCCCGACCACAGCGGCATCCAGATCATCGACCGCACCACGGTTCCCGAGCTCAGCGAGATCGTCTCCAGCGCGATCGAGATCCAAGGCAAGCTCGACGGCCAATGCGCCCACCTCAACCCGCTCGGCCTGGCCAAGGGCGCGATCGCCTTCGACATCTCGCCCACCGCGCTCAAGGCGGGACAATCCCACTACGAGCAGATCTACCAGCGGGCCCTCCAGGCCAGTCTCAACGCCCAGGCCGCCTTTGACCAGGCCAGCGGCATGAACCGCCGCCTGCGCGACCAGAACAGCTCGCTCGACGATTACAACAACGCCGTCGAAGACCAGGAGCGGGCCTATGAATACCAGCTGATCAACCTGTTCGGCACCGCTTATCCCGGCGATGTCGGTCCGGGAAAACTCTACGAGCAGGGTTACACCGGCCCCGATCTCTACCACTACTACCTCATCGACAAGCCCTCGTCGCTGGTCGACACGACGGGTGAGGTCACCATTTCCTTCCGCGAGCCGGTCGAGATGAATCCCTTCGAGACCTGGTCCCTCGACAATGTTTACAACAAGATCCAGGACCCGCTCCAGTACACCACCCGCACCCAGAAGATCGCGCCGGACCGCTTGATGCAGTTCGCCGCCGCCGGGGCGGGCAGGCGCTACAATCCGGGTGCCATCCAGAGCGCCTTGCTGGAGGCCTACCAGGCCCAGGTGAATGCCCGCGAAGCCGCCGACACGCTGGATGGACTGATGAAACAGTTCGACCGCGACTACCAGCTCTTCAACGAGTTCCGCACCGCCTACCAGGGCGCGAACGACGAGGCGAATGCCTCCCTGGCCATTGCCGCCGACAACCTCAAGGCGGCCACCACCTATTCCGCCAGCGGCGCCCTGCTCGCGGCCAATGCCGAATTCACCGCCACCATCGCCGAGGCCACCGCGGAGGCCTTCCCGACCGTCGCCGGCCTGGCCATCGACGCCACCTCGGTCGCCCGCGGACTCAGCGTTTACGGCGGTGCCATCGCCGCCTACTCCCAGGTGCTCGCCGGGCTCGCGCTCGACACCAAGGCCGCCTTCCTCGAACTCGAAGCCGACCAGCTTTCCTCCGACGCCGACGACGCGCTGGCCGCCTACGAATGGGAAAACGAGGACAAGCAGCACGTCGCGGAATTCGAACTCCTCCTCGATGAGGTGCTCGGCACCGGCTTCGAGTTGTCCCGCCGCCTCGCCGAACTGCAGGGTGCCAATGAGAAGATCTCACGATTGATCGCCGAGACCGACCGGATCCTCGCCGACCGCGAGATCTTCCGCCAGCGCGCCGCCGCGGTGATCCAGGGTTACCGCACCCGCGACATGGCCTACCGGACCTTCCGCAACGAGGAGCTGTCCCAGTACCAGGCGCTCTATGACCTGGCCGCGCAATACACCTACCTCGCGACCCAGAGCTACGATTACGAAACCGGCCTGCTCGGCACCAGCGCCGGGCAGTCGCTGATCGACGGCGTGGTCTCGACCCGCTCGCTCGGCACCTTCAAGAACGGCCAGCCGGTCGCCTCCACCGGGACCAGCGGCGATGGCGGACTGGCCAGCCTCATGGCAGGCTTGCAGAGCGATTGGTCGGTGGTCGAGTCCCGCCTCGGCATCAACAATCCGGACAACAACGGCACCTTGTTCTCGCTGCGCCAGGAGCTCTTCCGGGTCCGCAGCGATGCCGCCTCCACCGAGGATGACAAGGCCTGGCAGCAGGTCATCGAGCAGCACATCATGAGCAACCTGCTCAACGATCCCGACGTCGCCGCAAGCTGCCGCAATCTGCGCAAGCCCGACGGCTCCTCGGTGCCCGGCATCGTGATCCCCTTCGCCAGCAGCGTGGAGCACGGTCTGAACTTCTTCGGCCTGCCCCTGGCGGCGGGCGACCATGCCTTCAGCGCCACCAACTTCAGCACCAAGATCCACTCCTCCGGGGTGGTGCTCAAGGGCTACATCGGCATGGACCCCTACGCCATCGGCTCGCCCGGGGCAGGCAGCCCGTCGAGCTCGGACCCGAACGCGCTGAGCGCCACGCCCTATGTCTATCTGATCCCCGCCGGCCTCGACAGCATGCTGGCCCCCCCGCTGGGCGATGGCGGCTCCGTCCGGTCGTGGGCGGTCAAGGACCAGGCGATCCCACTTCCCTTCAACCTCGGGCAAAACAGTTTCTCCAGCACCCAGTTCTTCACCCCGCAGGGCACGACGAACAAAGAGTTGTGGATCAACCGCACCCACCAGGCCTTCCGCCCGGTCAATGATCCCGCCTACTTCTACAGCACCCTGCCCGGCGAGTTCACCAACAGCCGCCTGATCGGGCGCAGCGTCTGGAACAGCCAGTGGAAACTGGTCATCCCGGCCTACACGTTGCTCAACAACGAGGAAGACGGCCTCGACCGCTTCGTCCGGTCGATCCAGGACATCCAGCTCTTCCTCCGCACCTACTCCCACTCCGGGAACTGATGAGACGCCCTCCGGCACGCTTCGTTTGGATCGGCGGTTTGGCCGCGCTGACCCTTCTCCTCATCCTGCGCCCGGGATGGAAGGACGCGCCGGCGGATCGCCAAATCCCGCCTTCGCCGCCGCCGGGATTGGGGGCCGCCGATCAAGATTGGGACCCCGCGGAAATCTTCCGCCGTGCCTTCTGGCGCCATCCGGCGGCATCCGACCGGATCATCCATGGCGCACGCTTCGAATGGAACGCCGCCGACGGCAGCCTCGAGCGCTGGCAATGGTTCCTCGAACTGAACCCCGGTCCCGATCTGCTCGGGATTCTACGCGACCCGGAGAACTTCGGGCTGATCCCCATCGCCACCGGTACCGCGACCCGCGGCGGGGCGGAAGCTCCCGGCTCGGCACCCGCATGGTTCACTCCCGCGCAGGCGCCCGCGGGCTTCGAAGTCCTGCAAAACCCGCAGGGCGGGCTCACCCTCCACTACCGGGCGGCCGACAACACTCTGTTCGCCACGGACGCCGGCCATGGCTTCGCCGCGCCGGCACCCCGCTGAGCCGCGTGGCCGGCTCGAAGCATTGCGGGTGAATCGCCCTGCGGACGGGTTCGCTCTGGATCATCCGCCGGCACTCCCGGCATCCACGGTGCCCTCGCGCCGCGCACCCAGCCATTCCAGCACGGTCGCGAAGAGCAGCGACGGTTCGACAGGCTTGCCAAGATGAGCGTTCATTCCCGCCTCAAGACAGCGTCGGCGGTCCTCCTCGAAAACATCGGCCGTCAAGGCGATGATCGGCGTCCCCCGATGTTCCGGCAAAGCGCGGATTTCCCGGGTTGCCTGAAACCCATCCATTTCCGGCATTCGCAGGTCCATCAGGATCAATTCGTAGCTCGCGGAGCGCGCGGCAAGTAAAGCCTCTGCTCCGTCGTGTGCGACATCGACCCGCAATCCGGACCTCTCCAGCAATACCTTCAGGAGCTCCTGATTGATGAGATCATCCTCCACCACCAGAACCCGGCTCCCCGCGTGCCCGGCCCGGATCGCCTCTTCCGGATCCACGCCGCCAGGATGCCCGGCAGGCGCCAGGATTTCCGCACCCACCGCCAGCGGGATCTCGAACCAGAACAGGCTGCCCTTGCCAGCGTCACTCACCACCCCGATCGATCCACCCATCACCGTCACCAGCTCCTTGCTGATTGCCAGGCCCAAACCGCTTCCCCCCTGAGTCCGCGTGATCGAACTGTCGAGCTGCTCGAAGGGGAGGAAGAGGCGCTTCTGATCCTCGGCTCCGATGCCGGGCCCCGTGTCCTCGATCTCGAAGCGGAGCCGCAGCTCGTGCTCACTCCGCCCGGCGGGCATGCAGCGCACATGGATCGCCCCCTGCTCCGTGAATTTGGTGGCATTCCCCACCAGATTGATCAGGACCTGCCTCAAGCGGAGGTCATCGCCCATCAGCGGCAGGCGCGCACATTGCGGCGGCAGCTCGAACACCAGTTGCAGGCCTTTCTCCGAAGCCTTGGATGCCATCAGGCTTTGGACACCTTCAAAAATCCCGGCGAGCTCCAACTGCGCGACTTTCAGGCAGATCTTCCCGGCTTCAATTCTGGAAACGTCGAGAACGTCGTTGAGGATTCCGTGAAGATCGCGCAACGACCGTTCGACGATCTCGAAATATCTTTTTTGCTCGGGATTCGTGGCCAGCCGCGAGGCAAGGCTGGTCATCCCCATGATCGCGCTGAGCGGGGTCCGCAACTCATGACTCATGGTGGACAGGAACCGGCTCTTCTCGCGGCTATTCTGTTCCGCCTCTCGCAAGGCCGACGCCAGTTGCTCGGTCCGGGTGGCCACCAGCCCTTCCAGCCGACCGTTGATTTCGGCGAGGCAGGACATCGCGGTCTCCGCCTCGACCCGCAATTCCTGAAGCGCCTCATTCTGGATCTCGAGCTCCATCCGGTAGAGATCGAGCTCATACGGTGTGGCCCCGGACCAGCCACCGCCCGTCGACCCGCGCTCGCGCAAGATCGCTTCGGCCTTGGGCCGCAAATGATCGATCTCAGGAATGCCCAGATTCTCCACTGTCATGGGGGCATCCGTTATTACACGTCCACTCCCAAGTCGATCATCTTCATTCATTATTGACCGAATTTTAAAAGCATCTCTTCCAGACACGCGCCGGCCGCTCTCCGGAGCGACCCTTGGAGTGGCGTTCCCCGGCCGCACGACGGCCGCACGACGGCCGCCGCCGCCTGCTGGCTTTTAACTGCGTCCGGCCGCACCTGTCGAAGCGGCTTGAAGTTCCGCCTCCGCCCTCTTCAGGTCCGTGATATCCATGAAAGTCACCATCACGCCGCCGCCGCGGGCCGGTTCCGGTTGGCCGTAAGGCGTGATCCGCACCCGGTAGCAAAGCTGGTCCCGGGTCCGCACCTCCTTCTCGAGAAAGGTCCCCGAGCCGATCACTCCCTGGACATCGGCGACGAACTCCGGGTAATCCAGACTGGAACCGACGTGCGAAAGGGGACGCCCCACGTCGTTGGGTATCAACCAGAAGATCGAGGTCGCCGCGCGGTTGAAGCGCCGCAGCTTCAGGTCGCCGCTGACGAACAACGCCGCGATTTCGATGGCGTTCAGCAGGACGACCAGATCATCCCGCGCGCCGGCCAGCTCGTCGACCTTGGCTTGCAGCTCCGCATTGATTGTCAATTGCTCCTCGTTGAGGGACTGGAGTTCCTCCTTCGAGGTGGCGAGTTCCTCGTTGAGGACACGGAATTCCTCGTTGGTCGACAGCAGTTCCTCCCGGGCCTCCTGCCGCTCCGCCTGGGCGAGCAAGAGCGCGTCCCGCGCCAGCACCAGTTCCTCGTGGATGCCCCCGGAATCCGCGGCAAGCTCCCCGCCTGGCCGGGCCGGGGACCGGTCGGGAACGCCCTCGAAGCAAACCAACACCCAATCCCGCCCGGCACCCGGTCCATCGAGGT
>Ga0247843_1002912_pt1 | contig 29536 bp, 30 predicted proteins | sample LaCruzMarch2017__FD_192420 | JGI IMG/M metagenome (GOLD analysis project Ga0247843, IMG submission 192420) | Freshwater microbial communities from meromictic Lake La Cruz, Castile-La Mancha, Spain - LaCruzMarch2017_8m | ecosystem: Environmental > Aquatic > Freshwater > Lake | place: Spain... | reverse complement strand
TATGGGTGCGACTTCGAGCATTGACAGAAAAAAATCAAATTGACAGCGATGGATCCGCAGAGGAAGTTGCTTGAATAAGACCGCCACTCTTCCGGCGAATTTCAACTAAACGATGGACAAGCCCTATCAAGAGCACGAACTCCGTAAACATAGGCCGTCGAAGCCACTAAGCCCACATCTTGGTAGGTCAATGTTCCACCAGAAGTGGTAGTCACTAAGGTCCCTGCGTAAGGATCGCAAGTCACTGATCCAGCACATCGATAGAGTCTGTAACCAAGATTACCTGTTGGGGTTACGTTGTCTGAGCCCGCAGTCCATGCGAGTGTGATCGTCGACGAAGTCACGGCAGTGCTTGAAATTGTGGGTCCACTGCCCGTGAATGTTGGAGCTGTCGTATCGCTCACTGTCGTCAAACTTGCAACATTACTGGCAGGTGCAAGGTTATCTAAAGCGTCCATAGCCACGACTTGGTAATTCCAAGTCACTCCAGGATTCAAACCAGAATGAAAGTAGGAACTACTTCCTGTGACTGTCGCTATCGGGGTGCCAGTTGTAGCCACCGGACTCGATGTGCTTCCATAAACTTTATAGCGCATATTTGAAGCGGTGGTTCCTCCTGCTCCATCATCAGAAGGGGACCAAGTTAAAAAAATTGAAGAAAAGGTTGCGCCACCGGCGCTCAAGTCCGAGATTTGGGTAGGAGGCTGAGAGTCAGTCACACTCACTGACCGCTCAAGCGTAGGACCAGATGGGTATGTGTTCCCCTTTTCGTCAGAACAGGTAACAAACACCGTATAGGTGTTACCAACCGTGATTCCAGTGGATATCAAGGTGGAAGTTGCTCCGAAAACGATTTTTGAAGGACTGACCAGATCATAATTTTCAGTGCCCTTTTTTACAAAAATTCGATAGGTGATTCCCGAAGTCTCTGAAACATTGTCACCCGCTTGATCCCAGGTCAGACTCAGCGAAGGTCCAGCGGTCACAGTCGCACTTGTTAATCCAGGACAAGAAGGTGCAATGTCATCCAAATCCAACGCGGAAGGCGTGGGTGAAAGTTGTTGGCTGTCAGTGCAGGCGAAGGCCAGCAGCAGCAACAACAAACTTTTTTTCGAATGAAATCGTCGCCTTGAGAACATCATTAGTTAGTCCTCCAAGAGACGGTCGGAGGAACTGCCGGAGCCACAGGCGCAGTCTCAGCGGGAAGTTCGACCGAAGGTTGAGTCGAAGCCTCTTGTTGATTTTTCTGAATCCAGATTTCAACCTTAGTCTGTGCCTGATCTATACTTTCGATTGGACTTTGGATTTCAAACATTTCAATTTGTTTTCCATATTTTCTTTTCAGAAAACTGGTTACGGATTGAGCCCTTTCTGTTGAAAGTCCACTATCAGAGTCTTTAACAATAAAAACTTTATTGGAGCCTAAACGAAGGGCGCCCTCGATGAGTGTTCGAATTTGCAAATAGCCATTTTCTTCAAGCTTTGCTGGATTTCGTCGAGAGAATCGAATGCCCGAAGTAAAACGGACCAAACTTTTTCCTTCCCATAAAACTTCGTCTATATCCGACTTGTGTTCAGCCAAGTCTCTGAGCTTTTCCAAAACCTCAATAAAGTCTTTGGGTGGATTTGTCCAAATAGGACGAATGCTGACTGGCAAATAAAGGAAGTTCGAATTATTGGGATCATCAGGAGTAAACTGTTTTTGCTTTGCTTTCTCGATCCTTGCCTTAATATTCTTTAGCTCTGAAATTTCTTTCTGCATCAGCTTAAGCGCTTGCCTTTTGACACGCACGTCTTGACTGTAGGCCTTCAAAAGCTCACGCACATTCTGCACACGCTGCTTTTGTTCTTTCACGTCAGATTCAACTTCATCTAAAGAGCGGCTAATGGTGCTTGCGTGTTCTGCCAAAGCCGTTTCATTTATAGCTAAATGAGACTTGGAATTTTCTTTCCCCTTTGAGGCTTCATGGGAATTTTGATTCGGAGTTTCTGATGGTTGTGACAGGGTCGCTGACAGTTTTAAATCTGAAATAAATCCAGATTCTGCTACGAGAAAACCCACCACACCCAGTCCAATGATCACTTGAATTGCCACTGCAGCTTGATCTGATACTTGTTTCATGACTGGATTCCACCTTTCTAGAGCGATTGCCCTGAACTTGCCGAAGCTTGTTCTGTACTCTGTATCGGAGACACGGTGGAAATCTTTACAAATTCGAGAGACCATGGTCCTGAAAAACAGAAAATCTAGTCTTATGCCCGGTGAATCGGGTCTATGGTCCATAGAAAAAAGCCCCAAGAAATGAATCCCAGGGCTCTTGTCAATGCCTCTATCTTTAGACCATCTGCCTATCTAAAGGCTTTTCAGTCTTAACGTTTCAGATTAATAACTTCTTCCAAAAGCTGATCCGTCGTGGTGATCGTCTTTGCATTCGCCTGGAAATTCCTTTGGCTCTGGATCAGTTGAATGAATTCGCTGGCAAGATCGACTGTGGATCTTTCCAAAGATTTCGCAAAAAGCTTCCCACGACCTGCTCGATTCGGCATCCCCACAGAAGCAGAGCCTGAATCCTTACTTTCCTTCAAGCGGTTGTTTCCCACTTTAAACAAGGCTTCTGGATTCTCAAATTTCGCCAGCGCGATCTGCGCTAGGTCTTTTGTTTCTCCATTGGAATAAGCGGCCGTTAAAACTCCTTCGTCATTGAAAGACATCGAGACAATGGTACCCGCAGCGGCACCATCTTGGTTCCAAGTGATCATATCGGATTCTTTGCCGTACTGCTTAGTACCCGAAGTTCCTTTTCCGCCATCTGCAATTGCATCGCCAAAATTAAATTTCACAACTTGGTTCTGGAAAGCACCACCAGCAAAATTCAGTTCCGAATTTGTCAGTTCCTGACTTTCCAACAGACCGTCAGTATTGAAAGTCAATTTTCCAGTCGCTACTTCGGAAAGTTTTCCAGGCTCACCGCCAGTGACTTCTTTGCCGTCAATCAAACCTTTCCAATTCCATGTTCGATCTTCCGTCTTATTGAAGAACAGAGTCACTAGATGCTTATTTCCCTGGGAATCATACATCTCCACACCTGTTGAATAGTGCGAAGTGTAGTATGGATCTTTAGGATCAAAAACCTTATTGGGCTCGACACGTGAATCAAGATTCAAATCGATCTTGATTTCTTTCGTACCTTTGGCTGGAGTCAATGCCCTCGGAAATTTGATGTCATCGACTTTGTTGATAATTCGGCCGGCATCATCCGATTGGAAGCCCTGAACTTTTTGATTGTCGTTCGACACGAGGTAACCTTCTCGGTTAAAATGCAAAGATCCGTCTCGGCTGAAGGTTTGGCCGTCAGAGCCGCTCAGCATAAAGTAACCGTCACCAGAAATCGCCAAATCAGTGACTTTTTCCGTGGAATCCACATTACCTTGCGACAAAATTGGATTCACCGCGCCGATCTTCACCCCTCGGCCGATTTGATTTCCCCCCTGAATACCTTTTAAACTTTTCGCAACGATGTCTTGGAACTCGGCCCGCGAAGCTTTAAAGCCCGTGGTGTTCGCGTTGGCGATATTGTCAGCTGTTACCGAGAGTCCTTCGCCGTGCGCGATAAGACCAGATACGCCCGTATAGAGCGAAGATAGTATACCCATATGACCTCCGTGTCATGTTGCAGTCTCATTCATAAGACCGCTATTTGGAGGGCCCCCTCGAAGAGGACCAGCCCTGCTTGTTTATTATCTAAATCAATAACTAAAACACTTACTCAATTCTTACATCACGATCGTACTATCGATGTTCGTGAACACGTTCTCCTTCATATTGTTTTTGTCCATGACAGTAACGACTGTTTTGTTTTTTACACTTACGATCAAAGCTGAATCACCCATCAGCACCAATGAGTCTCGGGAACCTTTAGCTGCCGCTTTATCCACAACTTCATTCAGCTTACCCAGCTGTTCAGGCGAAAAAGTGATCCCACGCGAAATCATTCGGTCCACGGCGTGATTACTAAATTTAATATCTGATTTCTGAAGTCCTTGAATGCCGTTGAGACTTTCGCGCAAGTCGAACTGGCCTTTGCCAAGATCTACTTTTTTAAGAGTGTCTCCGAAAGTCGGGCCGACCGCGGGATTCAGTTTTTCCTTGGAGGGAACTACGGAACCTTCCCGAAGATCACCAGGCAGTGAATTCAGTCTAGAAAGTTGGTCCGTTTTCAAAGTTTGGTCTCCTTCTCGAGCCTTGTTTTCATTTCTCTTGAGAGCCCCACCTCAGTCATCAGTTTTTCATTCGGTGGTGGGGTTGCCTCTGGTGCGCCCTCTGCAGCTTCTTGAACAGCTTCAGTCTTTGCACCTTCTTTACTTTCTATCTTGTCCGGCTGTGTCGTAGTTTTCAAATTTTCCTTGGTCGGGGCGACTGTTTTCTGGTCGTTTTTCTGAGCCTGAGCAGGATCGATAATCTTTTTCACATCCTTCAAACGTACAGTTTGATTGCCCACCATTAGAATCGGGCCGTCGACTGTGTACTGAACTCCAGAAATTACTCCCTGAAAATCTGTCTTCGTCGCAACTCGTTGACCCTCAGCAGATTTGGCTTCGATCATGATCTGATATTCACCCGCAGGAGCCGCAGAACCATTGTCTTTCAAGCCATTCCACACCCAGCGGTTCTCACCCTGCTTGAGTTCTTTCAAATCTGTGGTGCGAACGATCTCGCCGCGGCTGTCGCGAATTTTTATTACGGCATCACTTGCATCTTTTGCTGTTTGAAAATTGAAATCATGATTCTTGTCGCCTTTGCCCCGAAGAACTTTGGAAGAATCACCGCTCACAAGTTTGCCGATGAAGTTGAGGGCTTGAAAACTTTCCGTGGGCTTTTGCCCCTCGCGAAGAGCTTCCAAAGAAGTGTTCATATTCGCCAGCTGTTCCAACTGTGAGAACTGAGCAAGTTGGGCTGCCATCTCGTGGGACTTCAGCGGATTCGTAGGATCTTGCTGTTTCATCTGGGCAAGCATCAATTTCATAAATGCATCTTTATCCAGCTTGTCATCACCAACTGCGCGCATTTTCTTAGAAGGATCCACCCAATTCGGATCGGCAATCTTATTGAGGTAGTCCCCGACATTATCCACACCGAGGGTTTTCAATTGATCCGGAGTCAAATTCGCAGCCGCCTTTGAGTCTTTTACTGCATATTCATCAGGAGAGGGTTCACGCCAATTTTTAGTCGTCGCGCCAACATTCATTACACCCATTCTCACCTCTTCGCTTGTGTTCTGCTTTGCCGAGGAGCCTTCGCTGGATACGAAGGCTCCTGCTTTAGTTTTAGTTTCTCCGATTTAACTCTATGCCACAATATTCATCCGTGCGCCGCGACCTTCGCCGGAATAGCGACGGGTGCTGCTGGTCTCTGTTGCCGGAGGCAGAACTCGGCTCGGTTTCTGGTAGTTGCGAATCGCGCTGGACTCAATGAAGGGATCTCTTCGTGCTAGGTTCTCCTCACGAAACTGGCCCATAAACTGTCGGGCCTGTTCTCGTCCTTGATCCTGACGGAAGTCGAGCTGACTCTCTTGGTTTGGAGACTGCTTTTCATTTCCCAGCTGAGTGCCCACATCCACTTTCACCGAATCGACTGTCAACTTCTGCGAAGAAAGTGCATGCTTCAAATCCCCAATGGAATTTTCGATCACCTTCTTGGCTTCAGGCGTCTCAGCCGCTAAATCAACTTGGACTCGGCCATCTCGCACAGCAATTTTTAAGCGAACTTCACCCAAGCCTTCTGGGTTCATATTCACGATGGCTTCTCCACCACCCTTTGCTGTAACCAACTGTGCCTGACCAACCAATTTATCAAGAGCCGGATTTCCGCTCGTCTCGCCGGCTCCACGCAGTTCGTTCGCTGCTAGTGCAGTGGCGAATGCGGCTCCTTCTTTCACCCTATTTTCAGGGAAAAAGTTGGCCTGCTGACTCACATCCGCTGCAGAGATTTCCGATTCAGGATTTCCGCTCATGTCTTGATCCTTTGCACTGCCTCGATCTCCTTCGGACCAACCGGAACTTGTTCCCGATCCATCAGCTCCACCCGCAGCAATCCCCGCGACCAGTCCCGTCGGTGCCATCAGCTCAGGAGCTGCCTCCGCTGATAGATCTAGAGTTGGAGTTTCATTCACATTTGGAAGGCTCGGAATATCTTGAATATCCCGGTAGCCTTGAAGTGCGTTGTCCGGTGCCATTGAACCCAATTTTTGCATCTCGATTTTCTGAAGCGTGTCCCGATCTAGAAAGAAAGGTTGCTCCCTCATATTCATCGGCGACAAATTGGTCCCAGTCGGTGTCAGATTCTTCATCTGAATGCTGTCTACAGAGGGCATCTTCTGAAGAATCGACAAATCAGTTCCACTATTGGAAAGGGCCTCGCCAGTGGCGGGAGCCTCCATGAGAGCCGATGCGTTCCCTGCACCATCTTTCATAAAGAATTTTTTAGCCATCTGATCAATCGATTGATTCATCATCAGCTTTCGTTCTTTTGCGGAAAGTGTCGCGGGATCGACCTTCTGATTTGCTAAAGCAGTCGCCTGCCCCAGTCCAACCAAAGCAGCAGCTTCAGCAGTGCCAGGACCATTTCCATCTTCCGCAACTTGCGTTTTTGGAAGATTGGCCAATGACTGCAGCAGTCCTGCGTAAAGGGCCATCGCTTGAGTCTTTTCGCCTTCTTCTAAATCTAAATTATCAACGACTTGTAGGGCAGTATCTTCCGGCGGTTGCAGCAGGTCTTCGGGTGTCAATGTTGCCATTGCCTCCACGATTCGTTCGGGAGGAACACCGAGCTCACTCTCTAAAGAGTCCATGAACTTCAGTATTGCCATTTGCCTTGCTGCGACTTCTTGAGTTTCGCTTTCCTGAGGTACTTCCTCTGCCGCGACCGGGCTGATCGCATCCTTTGGAACTTCAGGCCCACCTGCTTCAAGCTTCGCCGGAACTTTATCTTTCTGTCCTACAAATCTTTCGTTCTTGCTGGGTGCCAGTCCTGGAGTGGATCGAGCGGGCTGTTCGTTGCTTCCCTTTTCTGCAGCCTTTTTCTCAACGTCTTTTTCAAGCAGTTGAGAAAATTCGGGATCTTGCTTTTCTTTCGAACGTCCTTGCTCTTTAATCGATGGATTTTTTTCCGTCGATTGAATCCTCTCCCGCTGGGTGCCCCCCAAGTTCGGAAGATTTTGTATCAAGCTTTCCCTCCTTTGTTGTTAGTTCGTTTTGCGTTTATAGCCTGCGTACTTTTCCGAAATTGACTGGGCTTTATCAGCCTTAATCAAATTCAGTATTTCAGCCGCAGGTTTCTTTTTCATTCGTCCTAATATTTCAACGGCAAGTGCCTCATCCATAGTTTCAAAAACTTTCGCGGCCTGAACAGGTTTCATCGTAGAATAAACTTGAACCAAGTCTTCGACCTTTTTTTCATCCGTCTGAACTCGATCCTGCAGCATGCTTGAAATCTGTTCTCGAGTTTCATGGAGCTTAGTTATGCGTTCTTCGAGTTCTTTCCTTTGCAGTTCCAGGTCCGCCTCTGCTCTGGCTAGTTCTGCTTCCCGTGCATCCAGCTCTTTTTTGCGTTCGTTCAGTCGCGTGAGATGCCCAGCTTCTTCCGGCGTTTTTTCTACAGGCACTACTGATTGCATCGCTGCATCGGAAGCTCCGCTTGCAGCTGAGTCTCCCACGGCTGGACTTGCACTTTCGCCTTTAGCTTCGGATTCATTTTTTCCAGCTCCTGCGCCTTTTTTTTCAGTGGCTGCTTCGGCTTTGGAATCCGCCTTAGTTTCAGCGCGGGCAGCACCAACAAAAGAGATTTCAATTTTCTCCATCCATTTATCTAAAACTTCAATTTGTGTCCAACCGAAGCCCATCGCCATTGAAGTCAGCGCAAAACTAATGATAAGTTTCGACGGAACCAAAGCCCTTTTGCGAAGGGAATCACTATTTCTAGTTCTCAAAATCTGACGCAACTTTTCGGCGGTCAGATCTTGTCCAACTTTCCGCTGCGGCAAGGGCAATGGAGTCCGCTGCGGCTTGGGAGGATTTGCTGCCGCCGCTTTTTTCTTTTTTTCAAAGTGCTCCTGATAGCCTGTCTTCATTCTTGCTAACTCTTACCTTTCGTCATTCGCACCGCAAATCGCGTGGTCACCATATCGTCGACTTCTTTTTGCTCCAGCTTACGATTTTCGATTTTAAATTCGTCGAATCGTTGTTCCTTGAGCCTTTCTACTATTTTACTTTCCATTGCCTTGTGTCGCAAAATTTCTAAACATTTCTCGACCCGACTCTCGACTTCCGCAATAACAACTTTTTGTCTTTCCATCCGTATGTCTTGAAGACCAAGGAATTGATTGGCCTGATCCAGTCCAGATGAGGCGGTGCCGCCACCAGCAGCCAAGGCATGCCGACCCGTGATTGCGGCTGTTTTCTCGCTCTCTAAATTCTTCAATCTCTCTTGCTCTGTAGTCAGTTCCACGCGAACAAGTGCTAATTGAACTTTGGCCTCTTGTTCCTGCATGCGCCGATGCTTCAGCAAAATTTCCAGGGAAAAACGAAAGGTCTTTTTGGGTCTGGCCATAGCTTAGACTCCGGCCAGAAGTCCCTGCATGGACCGAAGAGTTTCTGTCATGTCCGTAGAATCACCAACACCTTGCTTGAGAAATTCATTCAAGCCATCAATCAATTTCACAGCGCGATCAATGCGAGGGTTGACTCCTGATTTGTAGGCGCCAATGTTAATGAGATCTTCAGCTTCGCGATAGGTCGCCAATGCTTCACGCAGTTTATTCGCCATTTTGGTATGGTCATTGGTTGTTACCATTTTCATAACCCGACTTGCGCTGGCTAAAATATCAATAGCAGGATAGTGCGCGCGATGGGCTAACTTTCTAGAAAGCACAATATGGCCATCTACAATGGATCGAACGGCATCTCCAATCGGATCATCCATATCATCACCTTCGACAAGCACAGTGTATAGACCCGTAACGCTGCCTTGGTTTTCGAAAGATCCTGCGCGTTCAAGAAGCCTCGGAAGAGTCGCAAACACACTGGGAGTATAGCCCTTCGTTGCCGGAGGTTCGCCGATGGAAAGGCCAATCTCTCGCTGGGCCATTGCAAATCGAGTGATGGAATCCATCACCAGTAAAACCTGCTTTCCAATGGACGCGTAATACTCGGCTACGGCAGTGGCCACGAAAGCACCTCGCATCCGAAAAAGCGGGCTCTGGTCAGAAGTGACCACAACAATCACGCTTTTCTTGAGCCCATCCGGACCGAGATCATTTTCAATAAACTCGCGAACTTCACGGCCCCGCTCGCCAATGAGGGCGATGACATTAACATCTGCCTTTGAATTTCTTGCCATCATTCCAAGAAGAACTGACTTACCAACGCCAGAGCCAGCCATGATTCCGACCCTCTGTCCTTGGCCAACTGTGAGAAGACCGTTGATGGCTCTCACACCCAAATCCAAAGGTGTCCGAATGGGTTTTCGATCCATGGGATTGCGGCAGTCATTGTAAAGTGGAACTTCATGATGATATTCAATGGGACCTTTTCGATCGAGGGGTGTTCCCATGGCATCGACAACTCGCCCCAACAGTGAAGGTCCCACTTTGATCATTGCGCTGGAACGCTTAAGAACAATCCGCGCACCAAGCCCCACACCGCGCAGATCTCCAAGCGGCATCATCAAAACCGATTGGTCTTTGAAGCCCACCACTTCTGCAAGAAAAGATCTTTCACCGCCGACAGGAAAAATTTCACCAATGGCACCCATCGAAGCACCAGGCAGATAGCCTTTGATCAGCATACCGACGACTTCAATGACCCGTCCCATGTCTCGCGACAGATGGTTGGAGTCTATTGTTTCTCGAAATTTATCGAAATCAATTGTGATTTCGGATTGGTCCCACATAAGCCATCCTTAGCTATGCTACGAATTTTTCTGGTACTCGAACAATTTGTTCACCTAAGAGCTCCCACATCATGCGGATTCTCTCCTCAATACGGGCGTCAACTTCACTATAGTTGGTTTGCACAACACAGCCACCGCGTGTGATTGTTGAATCAGACTCCACAACGACGTTTCTCAAGGAATCCAAACCAGTTGAATTGCCTTGCTTCGCTTTTATCATCTCAACAAACTCAAACTCTTCTGGCGAAACCCTCAATTGAATGCGCTCATCGCCTTGGGCCATTGCGACTGTTCGGCGGATCAGCTCGAGCAATCCCTCTGAACTCATCTGCAGCTGCTGATGAGCAAGTTTCTCGGCAAGGTGAATACTAAACTGCAAGAAGTGATTCTCGTTGGCCTGCAGAATGTCTTTTTTAAGCGAAGAAAGTGCACTCATCATATCGTCGAGAGCTTTCAACTTTTCAGCCAGCTCAGCGGAATATTGCTCCATCGCATGACGCCGACCATCTTCTTGCCCAACGGCATGACCTTCTTGGTAGGCGCGCTCCTGAACTTCTTTGAGGCGATTCAACACCTGTATTTCGACTTGATCTTCAACGGATCGTTTTTCAAATTCAGCAACATTCGTTTGTAGACGACTCACCTCGGCCATGACAAAGTCATTGCGTTCCGAGCGCTCCAAGTATTGATGAACAGCTTGCGGAGTCTCGCGCTTAATAGTCGGCGGCTGAAAGCGAAGAAAGGCTTTAGACAAGTGCATCCTCCGAACCACCACGAGCAATCAAGATTTTTCCTTCGGCTTCTAGTCTGCGAGCCACATTGACAATTTCCTGCTGAGCTCCTTCAACGTCGGACAGCCTTGATGGTCCCATACTGTTGAGATCGTCCCTGAGCATTTCTGCAGCACGAGCCGAAATATTTCGGAAAATTTTGTTTTTGATTTCTTCGTTGGAGGTCTTCAGAGCAAGAAGTAGCTTGTCGTTCGGAACTTCCTTGAGAAGCGTCTGAATACCACGATCGTCGATTTTTGAAATATCTTCGAATACGAACATGAGTTTGCGAATTTCTTCTGCAAGAAGTGGATCTTTTTCTTCCAGTCTGGACATAATCGAAGTTTCGGTATTCTTGTCCATAACGTTGAGCATTTCGGCCACAGGTTGAACGCCACCAAGGCTGGCTTGTTCAACGGTCGACATCGACGAAAGTTCCACTTTGAGGACCTGATCGATTTCTGCAATAAGTTCAGGTGCCACGTTATCTAAATTCGCCATCCTCAAAACGACTTCAGCTTGAAGACTGTCTGGCAAGCGCTTGAGGACCTCCGCTTTTTTCTCAGGCTCAAGATGGGACAGGATCACTGCAACCGTCTGAGGATGTTCGTTCACTAAGAAAGTGGAAAGTGACTTTGCATCCACCATTTCCAGAGATTCCAAGGACCTTCCGCCTCCGGTCACAACATTGAGTCCACCAAGAATGGAGCGAGCGCGCTCTTCTCCGAGGGCGCTCACGATCGCTTCTTTGGAAGAAGGATTCTCAGAAAAAATATAGTCCTGGGATTCACTGACAAGTTCATAGAACTCTTCAAGGACTTTTTTAGTCAGGGAAACAGGCACCACTCGGTATTTTGGCATGACGTTCAGCAGCTTCCGAATGTCGCCGTCATCCAGGGTCTTAAGCAAAACTTTCAGAGCATCCATCCCCAAGTAGTTCAGAAGAATGGCGGCTTTTTCAAAGCCTCGCAAGGCAGAATAGTCAATATGATCCATTTTTTGCAGTTTCATCAGCCCTCCCTCTTCGCTACCCACATGCTAAAGGCATTCGATGCTTTTTCATTGTCCTGTTCCATAATTGAGATGATTCGATCTTTAAGAAGCTCGCTCTCTGCCTTGTCCGGATCGATGGATTCTTCCAGCACGGGTAAGGCGGAACTCATTCCGGGCAAAGTGTTGTCGACAGATTGCAGCTCTTCCAACTCTTCAATCGTTCGCGGAAGCATGTCCTCCACAGATTCTTGAAAACTATCCGTGATCCATTGCATGAATGGGCGAACAACGATGAAGAAGAAAAGCCCAAGGCTAAATCCAAGCAAGATCCATTTAAAAAGAGCGTACATGAGCTTTCGGCGCTCCAAGGAAGTGAGCAGCCGATCGGCTTCGCTAAAGTCCTCTGCAATAAACTGAATGTTTTCAATTTTAACAGAATCCCCTCGCTGAGTATTAAAGCCAATGGCGCTTTTTACGAGGGTTTCATATTTCTTAAGTTCATCTTGGCCGCGTTCAATCCACTTGGTTTCGACAGTTCCATCTTCTTTGGTGGTGTTCTGAAGAACCCCATCCACTAGGACTGCGACACTGATGCGTTCTAAATTTCCCGCCATTTCACGAATGTTCTTAACGGTTTTTGGCACATCGTAGTTGATGGTTTTCAATTCTTTCTTTACGTTCTGATTCATCCCAATCTGATTTTGACCTTCGCCGCCCGGAAGGTTGGCCTGGGCACCGGGAACACCCGCTGGTTGATTTCTTCGGCCATCCAAAGATTCCTCGTCTGTTGTTTGGGAACGAATGGCGGTGCGCTCACCATCAACAGTTTCTTCCACTGCATTGACGACTCGGTTCGTGAGTGTTGCATCGACTCGCGCAACGACTCGGGCTTGCCCCACGACTTTAGAGAGTAGAGCTTCGACCCGCTCCTCGAGTTCCGATTCGATACGCCGTTTGAGCTCAAGTATTTCGTTGGAGCCGCCGGTGATCGTATCACCTGCGAAGGTGAGCATCTTTCCACGGTCATCAACCACCGTGACTTTTTCGGGCTCCAAGCCTTGAACTGCGCTGGAAACTAAATAGCGAATGCCTCGGATCTGGTCCGCGGTGAGGGTTTTTCCCGGATGCAGTTCGACAACGACAGAGGCCGAAGGTTGATCTTCAGCCTCTAGAAAATTCTTTTTTGTGGGTAAAGCTACGATGACTTTGGATTGTTTGACAGCAGTGAGAGTATTGATGGAACGAATCAGTTCCCCTTGCAGGGCTCGTTGATACTGAATTTTTTGGGCAAAGCTGCTAGCACTCAAATCTTGCTTGTCGAAGAGTTCCAAGCCAATGTTCCCAACACGCGAAGAACCCACTTCGGACATCAAGGTCATTAAAGTGGCGTGCAGCATTTCTTTCGGCACTGTGATCGATTTTCCTTCATCCACCAAACGGTAAGGCACATTCATTGCGGCTAACTTACCAGTGAACATTGCCAGTTGATCAGATGGCACATCAGTCAGTAAGGGCGCATAGTCTCGGCCACTCACCATCACAACGATAACAAGGCCGGCGACGACGGCGATGACGGCTGCACCAATGATCGACACCCGCTTGGTGGGACCAAGTCCTTTAAAAAATTCGTTGAACTGCGCAAACAGATTACCAAATATCTTATTCAAGTCCGTGCTCCATTCCTCGGTTCAGTCTTATTAATTATACCTGCATTTTCATGATTTCTTGATAGGCATCTATGATTTTGTTTCGAACCTGTACCATCAGCTTGACAGCGATATCCGCTTTCTCAGAAGCGATCATGACGTCCGCTACATTGTCTGTGCGTCCCGTCACCAAGTTCTGTACGGCCACATCCGCATTTTTCTGAATTTGATCCACTTCGCGAACTGCGTCTCCAAGGGTATCTGCAAATGTTTTTCCTGTGGGCTCTGGTCCAGCGCCGATTTTTCTCGATTCGAAACTTCGAGATTTACCAACATCCAGAATACTTTGAGAACCAATCTGTCCAATGCTCAGTTTATCCATTTATCACCTTCCAATTTCCAATGAGGCCATCGCCATATCTTTCGCGCTTTGCAGGGCGGATACATTGGCTTCATAGGCGCGCGTTGCCTGCAGCATATTTGCCATTTCTTCCATAAGGTTGATGTTTGGGTAAGCCACATAACCTTCGGGATTCGCGTCGGGATGATCGGGTTCATATTTAAGCATTGGAGCTTTTTCATCTTGCCGAATTTCAGAGACCTGCACGCGTTGAATTTCAGCCCGAGGTGAAGTGACTCCTAGAATTTCAGAAAAATTTCTAGTCTCGGGCATGGCCTCGAAAACAACATCTTTTCGTCTGTAAGGCCCACCGTCAGCGCCGCGCACAGTATTGATGTTTGCAATATTCGAAGATATTGCATTCATCCGGGTCCGCTGCGCCGACATTCCGCTGGAGCTCACTCTAAAGCCAGATAAAAAATCAGCCATAGTCTAGTTATCTCCCTTCCGTAGCAGCATATCTAAGGGCAGCGAGTTTTTTGTTGATCAGCTGCAAAGCAGCTCTTTGCATAATTGTATTTTCAGCGAGGGCTGACATTTCTTTCTCAAGGTCCACTGTATTTCGGTCATTGTTGGTCGCGCCTTCGGGATTTTCATAAATATCTGCGACCACTCTGCCGACGGGATTACCACCGAGGGCCATGTGGTTGGGATGGGAAGTGCTCATAGCACCCTTTCCGTCGATATCTAGGGCGCGAGCTAAGGCGCTTTCAAAGTCCAATTTTTTTGCTGCAAAGCCAGGTGTTTCGGCATTGGCAATGTTTGATGAAATCACATTGTGTTTCATGTTCCGCATGTGAATGGCGGCTGCCAGTGCGTCCGTCGTTTTATCGAAAAGTCGACTCATTACTCACTCCGATCTTTAGGAGGGTTTGCTTCCTCTTTGGCCATGGCAGGGATTCGTTCAGTGTACTTTTTGTAGTCATCTTTCCACTTTGAATTCTTCAGATTTTCCTGCGCCATGCGCGACCAAATTTTATTTTTGCCGGACTCTGGCAGCTTGGACCAAACTTCGCCCGCCTTGTTCATCTCACCATCTTCGAAATGAATTTTCCCCAAGCGATATCGCACCGATTCAAGGTGGCCTTTGGACTCATATTTTTCTAGCAACTTTTGATAGTACTTCATGGCCAAATCTTTTTTACCCTGCTCAAGATGAATGGAAGCCAATTTTTCCAGAGCCAAAGAATGCGTTGTCGGTTCGACACTGAGAGAATCATCCGCCAATGCATCCACCCGGCCGAATGATTTGAGAGCCTCTTCTTTTTTACCAGCCACTAATTCCATTTGGCCCAGTTGATAATAGGGACCCGCGGTCAAAGCGGGAATTCCCTTATGGACCTTCAGCACTTCCGTCAAATATCGGATTGCAGAGGTCAGATCACCGCGCTCTTGCAATAAAGAGGTTGCAAGCTGAATGCGCTCCACTTGCTGATTTTCAGACAGAGATTCAGGTTGCTTAATATGGGTTAAAAAATCATGGGACTGGGCATAGCGGTTCTGGGAAAACATCACAGAAGCCAAGCGCAGATTCAGCTCATCTGTGGAAGGTAGCTTTTCGAAAATATTTGTCTCGCGGCCAGCTTTAGTACCCTGAAGAGCATAAATTTTATTGATTGAAAGTCGGTAGAGATTTTCTGCTTCTTTCCAAGCGCCCGCTTGTTCGTAGGCACGGCCAATCAAATATTTCGTATCGATTCGATCCGACCCCTTGAGCCAAGACTGTGAAAAAGAATCATAAGTTTGCAGCGCTTCGAGGAATTCACCCGACTCCACTCGTTGGCGAATCTTGTCATTGATATTTTTAGCTATGCGGCCACTCAAGAGCTTAGTATCGGCCGTTGTGGGATTATTTTGATAGAACTTCACTAGGATTTCGATGGCTTTATCAAATTCTTTTCGGCGCGCATATCCGTCGGCCACCATCAAATTTGCAAAGGGCTCAATCTTTGGAAGAGGTGACTTTGCAGAGAGATTGAAAATTTCCTCCACGGCTTTTTCGACTTCTTTAGGCTTCATTCCGGGAAATCGGCTCGAAAGAAGCCTGAGTTTAGCAACAACGGCACTTGGAGAGTCTCCATAGCGAAAAGTTGTTTCAAGAAAGGACCCCACCACTCTTGAGGAGTCTGCGCCTAAAATCTCAAGCAGTTCACCGACTCTTGTCATTGCATAGCCCGCGTAGGAATCATCCGGAAATCGAGTCAGGAATTTTCGATACTGAGCCAAGCTTTCTTTGTAATTTTCCAAATGAAAAAGAGCCGCTGCCTGATTATAGAGCGCACTCGGAAAATCTTGAATAGCTTCAGGATACTGCTGCAGCGCTGTCTGGTAGCTTTGAATGGCTTGGCGATATTCCTTTTTCTTGAATTGAGCATCCCCCATAAAATAGGCCGCTCTTTGCCGGTCGATGAGTCGCTTCCCTTCCACCATGACCTTTTTGTAACTGTCTACGGCGGCATCGAATTGATTAATTTTGAGGTGAGCCTCAGCAATTGCAAGCTCTGCTAAATCCAAATGAGTAGAGTTTTTCTGGTCACGAATGAAGATTTTAAAGCTTCTAATCGCATTCAGATAGTCACCGCGCTCCAGATTCGCAAAGCCCATCATCAATTGATAGTTCGGAACAAGCACAGATTGCGGAAATTTCTCTATGAACTGGCGAATATTTAGCATCGCAATGTCGAATTCTGCTGGATTTCGACTTTTGTTCCAGACTTCAAACTGGGCTTCAGCCTTCATGGCGTGAATCATTTCTGAATACTCTGAGTCTGGGAACTTTTTTAGAAACCAATCTACCGTTTGGGACAAAACATTGAATCTTTTCTTTTGAAATAGGGTCAGCAGCAAACGCGCCTGTTTATTTTCATCGGAATCTTTTGGTTCAATTTCAAAAACGGGTCGCTTTAAAAGCATTGTCTTCAGCGAGGGCAAATCTTGGCGAAGTACCGGAAACTCCATATAAAGATTTTGCTTTGAAGAGATAATGGCGTCTTCTTTGATTTCATAATCTTGAATCGAGAAACGACTGAACTCAGGATCGGCACCATCATAGACACCCGACTTTGCCTCGCCTGTATTTGTCGAAGCTTCTGTGATGTCGATGGGACCTGAAGGTGCAATCTGGATGGCATCTGATGCCGGTGTCCTAGAATTCTTATTCGAACTGGAGGCTTTGTTCGTATTGGCTGAAACCGCGGTCTTTGCTGCCCTCGCTGTGGCTTGTGCCAGAACTGGACTTTTATTTTCAAGATAAAAATCCAAGATCAGTTTCGAAGGTTGATCCGTCTGATAGTCAAAGACTTCCACTTCCGCCGATTTCGGAAAAACACGAAGAATGCTGCGGCCTTCTGGCGAGTCTTTAACAACCTCAATTTTTTCAATCAAGGGAGAGGTCCACTTTTGGATGATCGCTAGGTCAGCCGCCTCGATGCGATCCGACTCAAGCACAATCACTGGCTGAGAGTTCGCTTGAGCCTTTGTTAATTGATAGATCCAATTTTTTTGACCCGAAAGCACCAGGCTATTGGTCGGGCCTTGGGAAGTGATTTTTCCTCGCACTAAAGATGCACTGAACACATAAGGACTGCTCAAAATTGCTATCACAGTGCAGATCATAAAAAAGACTTTCGTATTGAATGCTATCAAAGACTTCCCCCTATCCATTAGGAAAGCACAGCCGATGCCAACCCGAATTCTTGGGACTAAAGTTTGGAAGTGGTTTGGAAATGGTGCAGAATCAGTATCTCTGACTAGGTGCTAGTTTCAAAAAGACGTCAGGACTCTGCCAAGACTTTGACACAATACTTTCGAAGAGTTCTCTGCAAAAGGCCTTTCGTTGGCCAAAATATTTCCGATAGGAGAGCATGATTTTTCATCTGAGATGTTTCACCAAATGCTTAGGGCCCACGGAGTCTTTTCCAGTAGCTTTGTCAATCTTCATGCTTTTAGCTGCTTCAGGTTGCGTGACGGTCAACCTTCCCAAAGGAAGTGAAGGAAGGTCTCCCTCCGTGGAAATTCAAGAACCTTCCAAGGCTTTCGAAAGCATCAAATCCGAAAACGCCGACCGTGCCTGGAAACACTCACAAAGTGGCGCTACGATTTCCTTTCTTTCCGACTGCAATGACAATCCAGATTCACTTCAAAATTTTGAAAGTGACTCATTGAATGCACTCAAAAGCGCAAAGGTTCTGAAATCTGAATCCACTCGAATCAACAATCGAGAGGGTCAACGGATTCAAATCCTTGGTGCACTGGAAGGGATTCCTATGAAAATGGAGCTGCTTGCTTTCCGCAAGAATGGCTGCGATTACATTCTGAGCTTTGTGGCCCGTCAAACCGCTTTCGATCTGCAGCTGACTGAGTTCGACAAATTCATCGCTGGGTTTCAGGCGCCATGATACAGCGCTACCTGATTGATCTTATCTATTTTTTTGGTGGACTGGCCCTCTTGTTTCGCAGTTTCGTGTCTGAACTGATTCGCAATAAAGTGGAACGGCGCCTCCTGATGGATCAACTCTATCACCTGGGTGCAACTTCTTTTCCGCTGATCTTTATTACTGCACTGAGCACCGGAATGGTTATGACTTTGCAATTTGGAATTGGGCTTGCCAAGTTTGGCGGGCAGCCTTACGTCCCAAAAATTGTATCACTCTCAATTTTACGCGAGATGGGTCCTGTCTTCACAAGTCTGATGATTGCAGCCAGGGCCGGAGCCGGAATGGCCTCGGAAATTGGCTCAATGGTTGTCACTCAGCAAGTCGATGCAATGCGAGCTCTTGGCACGTCTCCAATGAGCAAAATTGTTGTCCCTCGAGTCCTTGCGATGTTGATTGGCTTACCCCTCCTCGCGGCACTCGCGAACATTATCGGCGTTTTTGGCAGCATGGTGGTCGCGGTTACAGAACTGCGTCTGGATCCGGACTTCTTTCTGCTAAAGGTTGCAACCACCATTGTTCTTGATGACCTTTTCTCTGGAATTGGCAAAACAATCTTCTTTGCAATCTTCATTTCGATTACCTCCTGTTATTATGGACTCAACGTGAAGGAAGGAACCAAGGAAGTTGGGATCGCAACGACTAAGGCTGTTGTTACATCTTCGATTTTTGTCTTGGTGGGCGATTTTGTTTTAACAAAGTTGTTTTTTATCTTATGAGGGAAATCATCCGAGTCCGCGATTTTCGCAAAAGCTTTGGCGACAAAGAAGTTCACCGAGGGGTTTCTTTTGAAGTCCACGAAGGTGAGTGCCTTGGCCTCATTGGCGGTTCGGGACAAGGAAAATCTGTCCTACTCAGAAGCTTGATTGGGCTGGAAATGCCAGATTCAGGTGAAGTTTTCTATCGTGATCTGGAAGTAACACGACTTCGAGAGAGGGAACTCATTGAAGTTCGCAAGCGAGTGGCTTATGCCTTTCAAGGCGGAGCTTTATTCGATTCAATGACAGTTTTTGAAAATCTGGCCTATCCACTACGAGCTCACACAAAATTGACGCTGGAACAAATGAAGGAAAAGATCACCCGCCTCTTGGGTGAATTCGGTCTTTCTGGAAATGAGGAACTCTACCCTGTGAATCTTTCGGGCGGAATGCAGAAACGTTTGGGCTTGGCGCGCGCTTTAATTCTCGAGCCTGACATTATCCTTTATGACGAACCCACGGCTGGTCTGGATCCATTCAATACACGAAAAATTCAAGAAATGATTTTGCATCTCAAAAGCAAAGGAACAACGGGAATTCTAGTGACCCATGATATGCCCGTAGCCTTTGCTGTGTGTGACCGAATCGCCATTCTTTCCGAGGGCAAAATCGCCAAAATTGATAGTGTAAAAACCATCCGTGGATCTACTGAACATCCAGTCAGTCGATTTGCCAGCGGAGAAGTGAGGTAAGCTATGCAGGATCGAACTCGACAGGATCAAATAAAAGTAGGCCTTTTCATAGCGGCGGGATTAGGGGCCGTTATTTTCTCCGTCTTCTTTTTGGGGGGAGACAAAAAGCTCTTCTCAAAATTCGTGATGCTTTACGGAAAAATGCCACAGGTGCAGGGCCTAAACCCAGGCAGTTTAGTCAGTCTTGCCGGAGTACCGATAGGCAATGTCACTGAAATCAACTTTTCCAAAGCTGGTGATGGCATTGTGGTGACCATGAAAGTGAATGGAAAGTTTCTGGGTCAACTGCGCGCCGGTGACACTTTAGAAACTCGAACCATGGGTGCACTGGGCGATAAATTTCTTTATATTCAGCCGGGCCCTCAAGATGCAGTTGGCTTAAAAGAAGGTGACTACATTGCAGCTTCAACCCAGCAAGATTTGATGGGAGTCATTTCTGAAAAGGGCGGTGAGGCGGGAAAGATCTTTGATGTCATCGCCGAAACTTTGAAGCTGGTGCAGACTGTCAACGCGGAAAATCGTGTCGGAAGCATTCTCACAAATTTGAAAGATGCCTCTGCAAACTTTAAAGAACTCAGCGGGACGACGAAAGAACTGATTGCCGAACTTCGCGCAAAAGACAATGACCTTGTTCAAAGCATGAAGAAAATGAATTCGATCATGACCAAGATTGATAAAGGCCAAGGCACCTTGGGTGCCTTAGTGAATGATTCTACTTTGCATGATCAGCTGAAAAAAATGCTGGGTGGAAATCAGAAAAAACAATACCTGCAGTCAATCGTGCAGGATTCGATTTCGGAAAAGTAAAAATTACTGTGCGCCGCCTGAATTCGGAGTAACTACAGAGGCAGCGCCCTGGGCGACGCCCGCACTCATCCGAATTTTTCTATGGGTGACGGTTTCTTCGATCTCCAGCTGCATCTGACCCGTCTGAACCATTATCTGAATCTGTTCCTGAAGCTTTTTGACTTCGGGAGTGGCCATCCCACTAACAATAGCAGGTTTATTTTCAATGGGAGCCGCACAAGAATCATCTGGGTCTTTACAGTTAAAATTGTAACTATAAATGACACCTTTAACAACCTGATTGCCCTCAGCGCCTTTCGTCATTAAGGGTTTTATGGATGGGGGCTGCAGACTGACATTATATTTCAATTTGGTCTCTGGGGAAATCTTGCATGCCACGGATTCATCTTCTAGTGGCCGCGAGACTCTGGCTGCTCGAGGTTTTGACGAAGGATCCGGAACACATGAATTGGTCCCAACAGTTTTCATCGGATCATTCACCAATTGGCACGTCTCGTCTGCAGCTTTTGTTGATTTTTCTTTCAACAGAGCGGCATTTTTTTGCATAAAGCCTGCAGTATTCCCTTTAGCTAGTTCAGCCATTTCTCCGGGCGCGAATTCAACTTCGACTTCAACTTTATAGATGTGATCTTCGTCTTTGAGCTTTTCAGTCGAAGCACCCAACTGACCAGTTGTGAGTCTTTTCACGCTGGATGGAAGCATAGCTGTGCAACAATTTTCACGAACGAGCAGAAGCTCTGAGGTATTCTTACGATCGCATGTCGGAGCCTCTTTCGGAGCTACTGCCGATGCGGCCCCTACAACAGAATAAAGAGAGACCAGAAGAAGAACCGCCTTAAAATGAGATTGCTGCTTTAGTGTTTTCATACAACTAGAAGATGCAAACCAGGGTCCCAGTCTCTCTAGGCCTCATTTGCTTAAAAAGCGCGTACCATGTTAGGAATAAAACTTCATGTTAAAAAGTTCCGCATTCGCAAGTGTTTCATTCTGAAGCGAACCGCTTAATCCTTCACTAAATACTCAGTGGCTCGGCCTGCACCTCGGACAAGAAGTTTGCCTTGCTCCAAGGCCTCCAACACAAATCGTTTTGCGCTCGAAGAGGGGAAGCCAAGCACTTCGCGTATCAACGAGGATTTAAAATATTTTCCACGCGGCGCCTTGCTTAGAAATTCTGCCCACTGGACATCGAAAGCACTCAGGGTCTTTCGCTCCAGAGGAATGCGAATCGACATCGGTTTCCTTAATCGTAATTGATAGCGACCTTCCACTTCCTCAATTTCGAGGGGAATTTTGAGTGCCTTGAGTTCAGCACGAGTCAAGCCAATCACCCTCTGCACACGCCCCAAAGAGGTTTCGATATTAAAGACTTCGTCTGGATACAAATCCATAAAAATTTCTACGCTGTTCACTGGCTTGTAGAAATCTTTCATCAGCACAGTCAAAAGCTGATGAGGTTTTTTGCCGGGATTGAAACCCTCTTGCTTACCAAAAAAACCGGTCTCTAAATCCAAACGAGTTCCCGATCGGTTGCCATAAATGTATTCTCCTTTGTCAGGCTTAGTTCCAAAGGTCTCTAGAAGCATCTCACGGTAATTGGCCAGCGGCGAACCAAAATAAAGATATTCAAATCGTCTTTCGTCGAATTCCATCAGAAGCAGTTCATAGTCGCAAGACCTAACACTTTCCCAATTTCCTAGCTTCTGCACCTCTGCGCGAAACTGGAGAATAGGTTCTTGGACACCCCTGCGCTGTGCTTCAAGAACTGCCTGCCATTTTCGAACGAACAACAGTCCCAAACTTCCTTCTTTTTGTAAAAGTTCATGTGCTTCTTGAAGGTCTTTTTCAGCTTTTTCCAGCTGACCCACTTTTAGATGAGCCTGTCCCCGCAGTTCGAAACAATTTCCTAAAAGTCGACGATGCTTCCCTCGCTGTGCTTTTTCCATACTTTCTTCAATCAAAACGAAAAGAGATTGATCCAACCGATTCCCAATGATGAAAGCATTTGCTAAATTTACTTCGCCCACCAAGCGCTGATAGGGATCCAATTTAAAGCGAAGATAACGTAGCATGTTTTCAGCAGCCGTCTCGCGGTCCCAAAGAATGAGATGGCAATAAGCCCGGCCCATAAAGAGCTCAGGAGTCTCCGCAAGCTGATTGTCCTCCATGCGCCTCAGCGCTTCCTTCGCCCCCCCAGTCCTCATCAGAAGAATGCAGTATTCAGAAATGAGCTTTGAATCCTCTATCGATTTTAACTCTGAATTTTGATCCAGCTTTTGAATGAGGGGCCAAAGCGCCCTCAAACCGCGACAGTTCATTTGGGTGCGACGGCAAAGGCTGGAATACTCCAACCTTTGATCTGCTCCTAGCTTCTTGGTGTTGATTGATCTCAGCATCAACTTTGCGGGTCCCAAAGAGCCCGCCTTAATTTTTTCATCACAAATCGACAAAAGATTCTGAATTCTTTTTCTACGCATTCTGTACTGAATACTATTCTAAGAGTTGCGCAGTCACCAGCTTGACCAGCCCAAGGTCTACAAGAAATGTTGATTGAAGTTTCCCGACTATCTTCGAATCACGCGAGATCAGAAACTGAAACCTATGTCGAACTCGGCGATCGCTCAGCGAACAGATGAAGGACTCCGGCAACTGATCGATCGCTGTGATTTTCTTATGAAGAAGGGCCAAATAAAAAAGGCACAGGAAAGCTTGGCTGACGTCAACACTCGCCAAGTTCCCGATGAACTTCGATTCGCAATGGGAAATCTTTTTTTACGAGCGGGACTCAATCGTAAAGGCCTCCTTGTGCTCGATCCACTCATCGCTGATAGGGCATCTGCTGACAACGAATCTAGCGATGCTGAAACTTCAGCGCTTTATGCTCTCCTATTGATGCGGCACGGGGCCACGCATGAAGCCCTCCAAAGGCTTGCTTCCTTCGAGGATGCGGAAGTTGAACAGGTGCACTTTAGTATGGCCATTTGTCAAATGACCCTTTGGGATCATTCAAGTGCCACCAGTTCACTGATGAAATATCTTTCCTTTGAGCTGGATCCCTACCAAAGTTTGCTGGGACGCTTGAATCTTTTTGCCTGTATGGTCATGAATCCAAATCCTGAGCCCGCACTTGTTAGCCTTGGACAAGAGTGCATATCGGAAAGTAAAGGAAACGGTTACCTCAGAATTCTTGGGAATGCTTTGGAGATCCGAGCCCAGTACCACCTTCGCCAAAAAAATTTCGCCGGAGCTGAAGCTGATCTCAATGAAGCAGCTGGCCTACTTCAGCGGGACCCCACGCAGGAGCTTTTCTACGTTCAAAAATGGCAAACTATTCTAAAAGGCTATCAAGAAAAATCAGCGCTCCCATTGCTAGAGCTTCGAAAGCAGGCAAAAAAGCACCAACAGTGGGAGAGTCTACGATCCCTCGACTTGCACATTCTGAAAATTGAATTCGATGATAGAAGGTTCAGACATCTTTATGTGGGGAGCCCCCTTCCGAAGTTTCGCGAAAGTATCACTCTGTATTTGGAGCGAGAAGCTCCTCCCTTAAGTTATCATTACGGTAATCCAACAGCTCAGATTCTGGATCTTACGACTGGCGAAATGAATGGATCCATTGTTCTAAAGCCAGGACAATTGACTCACAAACTCTTGAATCTTTTAATCAGTGACTTCTATCGTCCCCGCAGGATTGGGGAAATTTTTGCGAGCCTTTTTCCTGGTGAAGACTTTAGCGCGCAGACCTCCTTTGACCGCGTTCAAAAGGTTTTGGCTCGGGCGAGGAAAGAACTTTTACAAAAAAAAATTCCACTCACCACAACGGAAGAATCCGAATACTATCCATTAATGCTGACTGCACCCATTGCCCTTGAGATTTCAGAAGTCGGAGGACTCGATAGCAAGGAGGTCCTTCTTTGGATCAAGCTCTGCAAGGCCATCGGCGACCGTACGAAACTGGACTCCACTGAAATTCAGAGTTTGTTAAGACTTCCAAAATCCAGCGCTCGAAGATTTATCCAATTTGCAGTGAACAAAGGCTCTTTATCTGTTCATGGCAAAGGAAAAGCGACCAGGTATCAGGTTCATCGCAACTGATGTCATTGGAGGTGTCTCAAGCTGAGACAATAGACCAGCGACTTATTTGAAGAAAAACGCCTCATCATGATAAATTGTACTTATATGCTGAGACGAAGTTTCCTCGCTATTGCCGGAGTTCTCACGGTTCTGCTGTTCCAGCAGTGTGGTCAGCTGAACAATTTCCAGAAAGTAGCTGTGGTCGAAAGTCCCAGCCAAAGCCAATCCACAGAAGTTGGCAACGGCGATGGTTATACCGGAAAACTTTTTGTGGCCCAGGGAGTGTGTGATTCCAAACCCTTTAATATCTCCAGCAAAATCATGTATAACAAAGAGCTTTCGAAAGCGCGAATGACCCGCGATCACTGCGTGGATTTGGATCCAGGGAAAGAACTTACCGTGACTGACTTTGTTTTCCTCCAACCCGATTTGATTTCCTTTCGTTATAACGGTGAAATGTTCAATCCGGAAAATCAAACTTCCTCTGAGGTTCTAGAAACCACCACGCAATCACTTCGTTCAACGGAAGAATTCAATCTCAACGACTCCCGGGCCTGCGCAGGAGCGGGCTATTGTTCCTGCGGCACTCGCAATGTCTTGTATGGCTGCGCAGCCTCGGACGGAGTCCCTGATCGTTTCTGCCAAGGGAAAGGCTTTGTTAAGGCTCAGTCTTGGACTTGCGCCCGCGGACCCGCCGCCAGAATCTGCGACTACAATGGCGATTGCTACCAGAATCAGAATCCTGGTAATTCCATCTGCGACAAAGTGATCTGTACGAATTAGCTTCAGGACGACTTCGAATCGCAAGCTCTCATCTTCAATAAAACTTACTTTTAGGGCCGAATCCCTTCGGCACCTCTTTTGTAATTATGAGTTTCAGAACCAACAACACTACCAATTATCAAATTTGATATTGAAGGAGGGAATTATGAAATTGAAAGCCTTACTACTAGTTAGCATGCTCGGACTTTTTTCAGCTTCGGCAAACGCAGAGGAAGTGTATTGTTCTTGCCTGGATTCATCAGGTCAGCATCTAAGCCTTAGAGGAAACCAAACCCTCTCTGTGACAATCACAGTTACACCAAGGGAGAAGGCCAAGTATTCCAATGATTTCTACAGAGCGTTTCTAGACGGGATGGCTACCATGAAATGCAGGCAGGCAGCGAAAACTTATGAGGTACTTGGTCAGTGTGATGGTGGCGGATAGATAAAACAGAGGTGCCGCACACATGGCGGCCGTCGAGAAAAACATTCCGACGGCATTAAGCGCAGGCACCCTCCAGTCGGAAAGCTGAATTCGAACTATGTAAAATTTAGTTTGAATCGCAGCTTCCGGCTCGTGCCTTGGCGCCAAACTTAGTAATGCACTTTTTGGTGCCCTGACTTTGCCAGTAGCTATGACTGCCCGATGTCGTTTCAAAAGATGCACCAGAACCTACGTATTTGTCGCTAACGAGGCAATCGCAAGTGATGATGGCTGATCTCGCTTTTTTAGGTTTTGCTCTTTCTCGTTTAGCAAAAACATCGTTTGTTGAAAGAACGCCAACGGAGCAAACAACAAGCAGAACAAAAAGTTTTTTCATAGGACCTCCTTAATAAAAGTTTTGGTTCAACTTCGGACTCTTCCCTGGTCGCGAATTGCGAAGTTTGTGCCTCAATGAAAAATGCCTCATCAGCGTTTAAAGGACTGAAGGAGCAATCGCTCCAAAAATGTCCTGGTCAAGATCGAAGAGGCGACTGCCAAAAGTCGTTCGTGATTCCCCCCTGTCTCGGCCATTCTATCAATTAATGGGGTGTGGTGGAATTCGCAGGAATCGCAGGAACCCCGGACTTCGGATCAGCTGTCGAACCCAAAAGTTGCGTGATTCTTCTTCTGACCCCGCTCTGTTCTTGCCTCGCTGTTTCTCGACCAGGAGGTACCGGTCCATGAAGCAGCACTCCTTTCAAAAAACCAATTGGGATCACCGATTTTGTTACGGAGGGGAGCTGCGAAAGTCCAGGCAGGGCCGAGGGATAAGACCCTTATCGACTCGGGATCCGCTGCACCTCGTATTAAAAGTAAGACCCGGGGAATTGAAAAAGGGACTCAAGAATCCCGCGACCCATACCCTAATTCTGCGGTTGTTGAAAATGTACTCAAAGAAATTTTTCATAAAGGTAGAGCAGTTCTCCGTGAACTCAGACCATATTCACCTTCTGGTCCGCTGCTCCAAACGGAGTTTCTTCCACAATTTTTTCAGAGTCCTTGCGGGTCAGATCGCTCAGCAGGCGACCCATACCTTCAGTACAAAGAAAGAGGGAAAAAGTTTTTGGAAAGCCCGGCCTTGGAGCCGCGTGATCAGGGGCTACAAAGCCTATCTCCAAGTCAGAGACTATGTGAAACTGAATGCCTTGGAAACTTCGGGAAGAAGGGCTTATCGAAAAGAAAGAACTCGAGGTCTTTCACTTGAGCAACTGCGGGAGCTCTGGTCCTGAAATGTTAGGAGGTGCCTTTTGTTCTGCCGACGTGGAAGACGACATCGATAATTTTAAGTTCAGGAACTTTTGTATTGAGGGTTTCCAAAATTTCGCGTTTGGAAAAGTGAAGCTGCTGAATCCAGCCCGCAGACTTCACCGCAATTTTCAATACACCATGGCTGATCTCGTAGGGCCGCGAAGCCTCACCAATCGTGGGCCCAACTATTTCCGACCATCGAAGTGACATCTTCCAACACAGGTAAGCTTCACCCAATGGAGCTTCCTTTTGATTGAGAAGACCCTCAAGGATTGCTGCGGAATCAAGCAGTTCTGATTTTCTGGGAACTTTGGGACTGGCCATATTAAATTGCTAACAAGGCTGAACCATCCTGTCTAGCCGCCTCTATTGGAATCTTCAGTTGCCTGTGCATGAATTATTGCCTAGTTAGCGATCATGGAAAAAAGAATCTCTGTAGTCGGTGGTGGGCTTGCTGGGACAGAATGTGCCTACCAGTTGGCTGAACTGGGCTGGACCGTCGATCTCTATGAAATGCGCGATGGGCAAACAACAACGCCAGCGCACATCACGGACAATTTGGGGGAGCTTGTCTGCTCCAATTCTTTTGGATCAGAAAATCCAATTTCAGGTACAGGTCAATTGAAGTGGGAAGCTCAGCAAATGAATTCCTTGATTCTTTCTTCGGCGCACAAAGCAAGAGTCGATGCAGGACAGGCCCTCGCTGTGGATCGTTTGCTTTTTTCCAGCGCTTTACATACAGCAGTCGAAAATCATCCGAGCATTCGCCTCGTCAGAAAAAAAATCCTCTCACTAAAAGACGTGCCTCGGCCCACTGTAATCGCGACAGGGCCCTTAACAGATGAGGCTCTGGCTGTGGAGCTTCAAGACCTTTGCGGGCGAGAATTTCTGTATTTCTTCGATGCCATATCACCAATAGTCAGTGCGGATTCCATCGACTCGAGCATTGCCTGGTCGCAGGACCGATACGACAAAGGCACGCCCGATTACCTGAACTGTCCCCTTGAAAAAGCGGAATACAATCAGCTGATCGATGAAATCACGCGGGCTCGAAAAGTGACTCCTCATCATTTTGAGACCACTCCTTTTTTCGAAGGCTGCATGCCCATCGAGGAAATGATTGAACGCGGTCCCCAAACTCTGAGGTTCGGTCCAATGAAACCCGTAGGCCTAACAGACCCGCGCACGGGTCGCCGGCCCTGGGCAGTGGTACAGCTGCGCAAAGAAAATTCCGAAGGAACCTCTTACAATTTGGTGGGTTTTCAAACTCGCATGGCTTACGGCGAACAAGTGCGAATTCTTCGCATGATTCCTGGACTGCAAAACGCAGAATTTCTGAAACTGGGAAGTATCCATCGAAATCTTTACGTCAACACCCCGATGTGCCTGTCCGAAGATTTAAGCAGCAAAAAAGATCCAATGCTTTTTTTAGCGGGACAGATCACAGGCGTTGAAGGCTATTTCGAATCCAGCTGCATCGGCCTTCTTGTTGCGCACTTTCTGGATCAAAAGCTTTCTGGACTTCCCTTCAGTGGTCCACCGCGCACAACTGCGATGGGTTCATTAATGAGCGCCATCACAGATCCCGTGCGGTCTAGAAATTTTCAACCGACCAATATTAATTTTGGCCTTTTCCCACCTCTTGATCTGCAACCGTCTGAAAAAGATGAGCGGAAAAAATCGATCATCAAAAGGGCGCAAAGGGATTTTTCCCGGTGGCTGTGGGGCTCGCAGATCGATTCCGCAACTTCTGCGGAGCTGAGTTTATGATGATGATAGCCAGCAAGTTTTTTTTGCTTCTATTCCTGTTTGGCTTTGCATGGATTCCTTTTGCGAATTCTTCAGATTCAGCTTCAGAGCCAGATGGATTGCTTGAACCCATAAAAATTTCGGGTCGCTTTTCGATGTGGACCAGCAAAATATGTTTGGATCAAACTGAACTCTGTGAACTACCAAAACCCTTAGGCCAAAGCTGGGTCGAAACTTTCAGCTACTTGCGTCCGACTGAAATCGGTAAATCAAAAGTTGTCGATGAAACTTTTATCTCGATTGAGGTGATCATTCATTTTTCTCAGTACTGGGTGCAGCGACCTCCTCCAGAAGTCTCTTATCTAATCACTCAAATCACTCTCGCACGAAAGGACCAAGGCCCGATTGCCGTCTGCAGTCGTTATGATTCCGTGGATGTTTTTAGCTTTCTGCCGCCAGGTGCTTGCTCGGGTCGTGATGGCGATCAGCTGCTGGGAATTAGCATTTCAAAGCCTTAAAATTAATTTGTGCTTAATCTCGTTCGAATGCTCTGTAAGATGATAACCTATAAGCTAATGCCGTTCGGTTAAGACCTCTTTTCAACTGAGCTGGCGTTGGTATATCTTTTCCCAAATCTTTTTGCGATTCTAGGATAAGACCTTGAAAGGTGTTTTCTTTTCTCGACACTTCGATGGATCCAGAACCTAAGGATCTGTTGAAGTGTTCTTATTTTTCCAGCGATCAGCAGGTTTAAGTTGTCCATCACTAGTTCAGCGC
>Ga0247843_1002911_pt1 | contig 29541 bp, 23 predicted proteins | sample LaCruzMarch2017__FD_192420 | JGI IMG/M metagenome (GOLD analysis project Ga0247843, IMG submission 192420) | Freshwater microbial communities from meromictic Lake La Cruz, Castile-La Mancha, Spain - LaCruzMarch2017_8m | ecosystem: Environmental > Aquatic > Freshwater > Lake | place: Spain... | reverse complement strand
TCGCTCGAAGCTGATGGTTCCCGACGATATCCTAATATAAATGAGGCACTACGGAGCCTCTCGAACACTCCTCAGACCAGTTGATTGTTTGTTTCTATTATACCACCTCATACAGTGCAAAAACACGTGCCAGCGACAGCAAAGCGACCGCTACTCAGCCCCCGAGCCGCCCACGACCGCCGCGCCACCACAAAACGAGTCCGCTGAGTCCGCTGATGAAATAGATTGCGCCGCGTCGCGGGCGGCCGCTCTGGATGGCGGCCGTTCATAGGAGAATGAGGCAGGGGACGATTCACCATTGTAGCCTTGTTTTGAGTGGAGTTTTGACCAACGGGAAAAAAATGCGGGGTGGCGACAAGGAGTTTTCGAAATTAGACACACTCCATATCGTCCAACAATATCGCGCATCATGTGGTTCTGCCCGCTAGATGGAACACTCCTTCAAATAATCACCACTAGCAATTCCAACTCGTCCTCCATGCTTAATAATGAATCATCCACACAATTATTCGCCTGTACGACCTGTCCGTACTCCCAACAGATACACACGAGTCATATCCAAAAGTCTTACCCAATCAATCGTAAAAAAGTTGATGATATACTTGGAGGTGCAAATGCATGGGAAAACGTCGACCGAACGTCGGCAGTATGTCCAAGTTGTAGTTGTGGTGAAGCGTACTTTATGCAAATGCAAATTCGGAGTGCGGATGAACCAATGAGTGTATTTTACAAGTGTGTTCAGTGTTCACATCAGTGGAATGACAAATAATAATCTGGATGGAAAGAATTGCTGTGGAGAAACTGCGATTGAATTGTCCTGTCACAACTTTGAACAACCAAAATACCGCTTCTCATCTTTTATTCTATTATTAACTATCATTACTTTATCTTCGCACATTCGCGAGTATATATTACCATCGTTGCATACCGATGTTCCTTTGCATTACTTGAAGCACTAATATCTGTAGGAGCTGAACTATCGCTGCTGCTGGGATCATCTACAATACGCACAAATTCATCATCGATTTCGATCCACCGTGGATCATCATCATCATCATTATTCCAATCACGTACAAATGTTACATAATGACCTTCGATTAATTCTCCAAAGTTGGTCGCAGGGTCATTGTCGTCGTCTATCGGGTCAACATGTACAATAGCACCTGATAGATGGTATCGAAAATTAATACTGGCCTCACGTTGGGAAGAATCTACAGTTGCTGCTGTTGCTGCAGAGGAACAACATGTTCTTATATCCAACACTGCAGGGATATCCATAAATCCAGATAATTTCTCCACTTGACCTGATATTGTTGAATAGTCAAATCGTTTTAAATGAAATATCAATGACATTGGAAGAGGAAGACAGAATCGTGTTTCCTTCCGAGTAATCCAATCATTGTGAATAGTAACTTGTCGACAACTGTCACGACTACAACCATTATTATTATTGTCACTGGCAGTAACATTATCTCCAGCATTATTATTACCAACACTAGACGAGGATGTTGAATATGACGAGGAGGATGATTCTTCAGACGATGATGAGCTTGAAGAATCAGCTTCTGTTGAAGATGTATTGTCTGAAGAATTGGAGGAAGACGAATTGTCATCGTCGTCATTGTCGCCACTGGAGGATGAATCGTCTCTAGTAGTGGAAGGCATTGTTTCCTTGTCTTTGTTGATGTTTTCCTCATCTTGTAGGCATAATATAGGAGCCACATAATTGTGACTTACAGCATCACTGTTAGTCTTCTCTTTGGAATCAACAGAATCAACAGAATCATCAGTAAACGAACCTAGACTAATATTGTCAATGTCAGATGGTGTTTCAATCGCAGAAGAGTGTGTATCGTCAGACGAGTTAGTGTTGACATCAGAGACGTGAGAATCTACGGATGAATCCTCCTCACTTGAGGAAATGCATTTTGCCGGTAGTGACAGCCAGTCGCCTTTCATTTTAGGCGTTTTATTTGTCATATTGATACCCCGCGAAGAAGGACTTGATTCCTCATGCACCATGAATTTATTATCATCTCCGGTCAAGACGACTTCAGTGGCCACATCAATTTCATTTTGCCCTCCCTCAGTCTCAGAGAGTTGTCGACGAGAACCCCGTCCATGATGGCGCTCCATTAAAAAATCATGACGAATTTTATCGCCACCACGACGGATGATCTTAGTGGTCCCTTGATTTGCTTTCTTCAATGCCATTACAGCAGCGGCGTAGTGTTCATCATTTGTTATAATAAACGAATTGCTATTATCCAATGTCATTTCATTTTTGTGTAACTCATCTTCATTACCATAAACAGCTTCCTGCAAATCACAGACCACGTCAGTTGTTGGACATGTATTCGATTGTGACGACGATATAGTTGTCTCAGATAAGCAATCACTGGGTAAGTGACTAATCTTGTTCATGTCTTGATTTTCGCTACGTACTGCATTCAGAAACTTATCGTTGTCATAATCATTCTTCTCCATGTTCTTCTCATCTCCTTTCTCTACAGAAATGATTTCATGTCCGTCGTCATCAGTGAATCTCGTTACAAATGTATTTGTTTCCTCATTCACTTCGCCACGTTCTATCAATCCACTCCAATCAAATCCACGTATTGGATTAGGTTCTATAGTAATATTATACAGGGCATGAACCAGACTTGGAAAGTAGCAACTACTACTCTTATCATTGTTGTAATCATTCTTGCTGCCACCATTTTTTTTGACCGGTAATGGTAGTGGTATAGGTAATGGTCGTTGTATGTTGCCATTTTTCTTTATCCGTTGTTGTAAAGTAGTAGTAGTAGTAGTAGTAGTAGTAGTAGTTGTTGTTGTTGTTGCAGTATTAGTATGTGCTATTGAATCATCGTCAGCGTTGTTGAATGTTGAAATGGACGACGTAGTAGTAGTGGTAAGTGTACCCACAATTCGTGATACTAAATGACCCGACCATGTTTCATGCATTGTCGACTGGGTACGGTCAAGTGCTGTTTTAAGCTGCTGTCGTAAAAGTCGCATAATTTCAACCTCACCAACCTCTGTTACCTCCTCTGTTTCAACATGCCTTATCTCATTCTTTTCAATCTGTATTTTTTCTGTAGCTCCAACTACTTTGCACAATCTCTGCACTTCCTTCTGCACCGAATGTTCCAACATACTAATCAATGATCGGAATACTGTCACTGCATCGCCAACATTATCAGTATTGATGGCAGCAGCAGCAGCAGCAGCAGCAGCATTATTGTTTGAGGATAAATATTGAAAAAAGTCTGTTGGATCGATTGCTGCTGCTGCTGCTGCTAACGCGTTGTTATCACTATTAATGCTACTACCACTCAACGAATAGAAGAAGAATGCCAATTGATATACAAATTCACGTTGGATGATACCACTATCATCATCATCTTCATGATTAATGTTGTCGACAACTCCTCCTCCTCCTCCTTCGCCATGCTTTATCTTCACTTCGTTAGACGATAGTTGAATCGCCCCTTTCAATGGTTGTCGACGACAACGGCAGTCTAGGTTACTACTAATTTGTGCCACAACTAACAATCTTTCTGTTACATATGGAAAGCAATGGTAGAGTAATTGTATAGCCGATGAGGTATGACATGCCGTACCGCCAATGTTTTGTATTCCACGATATATACCCTGATGAAAGAGAGGACGTGATGATGATGATGATGATGATGATGATGGTTGCGATTTAATGATGATGTCATTATCCTTTTTATTGATATTCTCATTTTGTACTACGTCCAACTTTAGATCAATAGATTGGAGTGTTGGAGGAGGAGATGATGATGCACTTGTCGCCACAAATGACGACGACGACGACGACGACGACGACGACGAAGCTGTAGCTGAAAATTTTTTAGGAGAGAATCGAGGAGGCGAAGACGACGAAGAAGATGATGGAACTGTTGCCATGCATGTTCCATCATGACTGCTAATACCCTCCAACACCGACTCGGACTTGGACGCTGCTGGCGGCAAGGTCTGCTCGTCAAAAGGAGCAAGGAACACGAATGAGCGAACGATTGAGGAGAGAAGTGGAACTTCAGGAAACAAACTTTTTACCAAGAGATGTAAATAATGCTTACCTCCGTTGTCGCCGACTTGCTAGATGTGCACCCCATTATTTTCAGTCTTGATGTCTTTGCCCATTGTGCTGGGACTGGGCGGGAAGGCAGTTGATTTTCTGGGGAGGCCTCGGCAAAACAAACAGCTGCGCATTCATTCAAGACCGATGAGATCTCGTCGAATCGGCTACTTTCGTTCTCCTCACCGCATGGCACACTGACAACGCTTTAGTCGTCGACGCCTTCTCTTCGTCGTCATCGTCGTCATCATCATCAACATCGCTACGACGTCAATACGAATATCGATCCGCAAGCAGTATCCGCAGTAGCAGCAGGGATGTCGCATAATGTTACTTGGATGACTTGTTTACACGTGTTGTGTATGTGGAAGTGAATACGTGGCCTATACCGGGAGTTGAGTTAGAATCCGCAGCAAACAGTATTCATCATCATCATCATCATCAAGATGATAGAAGAAATGGTAGAGTGGGAGTAGTAGTGGGTGGTGGAGGTGGCGGTGTGAGGGTTCATCATCAGGGAGGTACGACAATTCCAACATCCTGTGTACTGCATGATAGAGATAATTTACTGGCTATTGGTTCAATTGATGTCGAAGACGCATCGGTAGAGCATGTGCTGGAATTACTGTACCAATGGCCCACTTATAAGCCTATTACAATTCTTTTGATTCGAGACGCTTGATAAAGAAGTGAAAAAAACAATAGGTCTTAAAGCAAATGAATACTAAGATTAATGTTATCTCACAAGTCTAGTTGATTAATTACTACTTTGAAACGTGCTCTATTGTATCTGTACATCTAATTGTATGACAAAGTAGTGTGGTGTTGAAAAGCGCTAAGACGTAATATCTAACCTTAAGTTGAATTCGACCTAGTTGGAGGAGTGGAGTCATCTTTCTGCGCTCTCACCAAGCTTTGTAACGACAAAGTACGGTTCATCCCCTGCTTGATAATTTGGATACCCTTACGGATGGGTTCGACTCTCTGATCATGTTGCACAGTGGCCTGTATCCGCTTCTTATCCTTCATTGATAGTTCTACTGCCGAACGAATCTCTGACCGAGAGTAGCCCAGCTGGAGAAGAAAATCTTCACGTATATCAGGAGGGATACGCAGTTCATTCTTATTCCGTTTGGTCAACTGTGTTGTTTCACCATCACCGTCTCGATAGGCCTCGTAGGCATTAATTTCAGTCCGGATGGTATCTTTCGGATCGAATGTCCATCCTAGACCGATGGGCGGACCAGAAGATGTCGATGGATTATCACAAAGGATGATTGGATATTCACGAAATTCAACTGTATCATAGCGCACGCTCTTGGTTGATCCAACTGAATGAGTGGATGAGTTTAATGAATCTAGATGTGTCTTGATTTTCAAACAGCTCTTCAAGCTGTGATCAGAGGAGTCATCGAGGCCTGGAGAGGTCCTACTGCTGATGCTGTTACTACCCCTGCTGGCATCCATTGGTGGACTGAGTACTTGGGAGGATGAGGATACGTAAGCCAACCCAACAAGCAGCATCTTACCGCATGGTATTCTTTCTTGTGGTAGCCGCGAGTCCACTTTCGTGATTATTTGGGAACTTTGAAAGAAAGACACAACGTCATGATTATTTTTTGCATGCGAAGTCCTTGTTCAAGTTGTGAAGGTGACGAGGGTTTTGCTTGAGCCATACTTGAACCACGATTCTATGCTATTTATCTCTAGAACCATAAATCAGAGTATCTTGGCTGTTCGATGAACGCGGTATTCTTCCCAAGTGAGATATTGCATTTGCTGCCCCTACCTCCATCGTCGTCGTCGCCATCCAATGACATCGAAGAGGGGGGCAGTAGTAAGCCAACTAATCCTCGGAAAAATGTAGTAATTTGTCACAAGGATCGTATCTCCTTCTATAAGTCAACGCGTAAGGTTCGTCGCACTGCCACGCGTATTTGGTCTTGGAGTGTAGAAGCTGCCGTCTCGGACGAAGAAGCAGTGTGTGTGGTCCGTAATGCGTACTATATTGGCAAACGGGTTTCATCGCCGTCACTATCATTGACTCGTCCTGCAGTATTCGACGAAGATGATGAGAAGACGGCAATTTGTAAACGCTTAACGATCGAATTTGGTAATTCATGCGACACTGCAAAACTTACTCTACAAACGAAAGACGAAGACGAATATAATCTACATTTAACTAACTTTCCTTCCGATGAAAAGTTAGAAAATGGCAGTAATACTAATGTCATCTTCATCGACTTGGATGCAATTTTAGAAAATAATGATAATAGCTGTGATGGGATAGATCACTTCCATCTTATACGAACTATCCTCACCTCGTCGGTCCTCATACAAAATAATAATGAAGATCTTATGGGAGGAGGATCAATTGTACATATTCGATCAGAAGTCTTGTACCGAATTACCACCATGAATAACACTATCGATGCCAAGAATGGTGTTAGTGGAGATGACATTCTGCAACATTGTCTTTCATTGAAAAACGACACATCAACTAACAATAACAAAGCTGAGCACACGTCTACTATTCGACGATTGCGTGATAAGAAGGGTGCTTCCAACTGTCCTTTAGTCATGTATCCTCCTCGATACATTGAGCTTTCTCATCCTCCTTCCTCTACTGCCGATGAAAATAATGACAATGATAATGACGACAGTAGGTTCATCTTTGGTGAATTACTTGAAATATGTAGATTTCACAATTATGATACCGAACGTGGATGTTTACGATCAAAAAAGGCAAGGATGAATGTTGACAGTAAGGGATGTCGATTGGATCATCATCATTGTCATAATTGTGGAGAGGAACGACATCGTGCATTCGAGTGTCCCAATGTCGTACCATCCGACTTCAACAACAACAACAGTGATAATAATTCATCTGTTGTGTTTAGAATGATATTGTCGACGAACGGCATTCGTATAGTGTCGGCACCGTATCGTGGTAATAGTGACAACTACTACCAATCATCATCATCATCAGGTGCATTACAAGATAGACCATTAGCAATACCACCAGCGCTCATTGTCCTTGGTGGGAGATTGCGTGGTAGGACATTGGCCACTTGCGAAATGCTCCCCCTATCGTCGCCATCACCATACTCCACTACTTCCGTTTCATCACAGAAAAGTAGTGAAGATGGTCAAAAACATAGATGTTGGTACCCACTACCAAACTTATTTGAACACAGAGGCAGTCATGCTGCGTGTTCCCCGACAGGATCCAAACTAATCTTTGTTATGGGTGGTGGTACAGCGGATGGTAATTCAGATGTTGTTGAATTACTTGACTTTACACAACGATTGGGATCATCATCACCATCATCATCACTAGTAAATGACATTAACGAATGGCGATGGCGTACGATGGAAAGTAGACTGTCTTCTCCACGACATGCTTTTGGGGCCGTGTCATGCTCTACTCCGACATCATCTGTACCACCATCCATGAGTATCTTTGCAGTGGGTGGTTGGAAGTATGGATCAGTATCCTGTGAAAGTATGGAGAAATTGAATTTATTGCCGCATCATGGCACTGGTGAGGAATGGACCCAACAACAGTCGCAACAACAATGGGAGACATGTTCACCGTTACTGCTACCACGACGTCTACACTCTGTGGTAGCAAATGCAGATGATTCATCGATATATGTGCTGGGGGGCTTTATCAACGAACGAACAACGACCCGTTCTATAGAAAGGTATGATATATGTACTAACAAATGGACTGCCGTGGAGGAGCTGCCATTTCATGAACACAACTGTCCACTAGTACAGGCTGTGGCTGATGTAGATGGGACGTTTCTCATCTTCCCCTTCAGCTCAGAGCAGACAGAAATAGACAATGCACCATTGGTATTAAGATACAAGCCGGGATCAAACACGCCCTTCCTTCCAATATCTATTTTCGATGACACTCACCCCCACCAGCAAACCAAATTGAAATTGCCCCTTGCCACTTGGCATTCTTTTTCAGTAACCAAATCTAAATCATTGAACAAGGCGTACTTGGTCGGTGGGACAATTAATGGGAAATGGACGAATACAAGTTATGAAATAGATCTGACTACGTTCCATTGGACTGAACTTCCGCCTATGACATTCCCTCGTCGACGATTAGCAGCTGTAGTGCTGGAATGATAATTGTTTTATCATTTATGATGCTGTTTGTTGAACGAAAAGAGAGACATCTTGCATCATACGTCAACCATGAAGTAGAGCACGATGAACTAATGATGCAAGGGTCAAGAAGCGAAGCTTTACATTGATGGTGAAGAGGCAAAAACATACAAGAGTATAGGATGCACCAAACCACAAGAGATAGTGGAAACTGTGAAAAGAATTAAAAAATCTATTTCATTATTCTCTATTTACTCCTACATTGTTCTTGAACTTTTTTCTTGGATTTTCCTCGTCATTCTAAATTAATACTCTTGCGCAATCTGTATACGTATTCTGCAATTCTCTCTAGTAAGCTGTTCATATCATCGTTTTTCTCCTGACCATGCCGGTTAAACTCATGCGCAGGCTATTACTCCTACCTCTATTACCTCGTTGACTCGTGGATTCATCTTTAGACAACTGCATAGCAATTGCAGATAGATTCGTTTTCACAGAAGACATATCTGGCCTATCACTTGGCTGTTTGGACCAACAACTGGTCATGATGGCACTTACATACTCTGGCCATTGATTACTAATCTTAGGCCGTTCTTCTTTCATGAATACAGCCTTCCGCATCTCTTCACTTGACTTGATCTTACCGAACGGTTTCTTGAGAGACCATACCTCCCAAAAGAGGATACCAAACGAGTACACATCCGCGGAAAGGCTGTAGCCAGACTCCAATCCAGTCTCAGGCGCCATGTATCTAGGTGTGCCACATTGGTCGTACAGAATCTGTGGTTCGGCGTTGTTGCTATCATTTGATGCAACATTGAGTGCAAAGCCAAAGTCAAATAGCTTTACCGTGCCACTCGAGTCAAAGCCGATATTAGTAGGCTTGAGGTCGCGAAAGATGATCATCTTGGAGTGCAGGTATGATAATGCATCGGCTATCAAAATCAAGACTTTGATCTGTGTTAGCGGCAGTGTCTCATTCTTCCCTCCCATGTTCTTCCAACGATTGATGCGTTCATCAAGAGTTTCGGTCAATCGATCAAGTAGAATGAAGATACCATCGGTGATACGATGGTATTTGTCTCCGGCTCCTCGGCCATGAATATTGATGATATTGGGATGGTCAAGGGATGCTAGCATCGTTGTCTCTTTCAGCAAATCATCAACACCAATCATGAACTGATCATGACCATATCGGACTGTTGGACGTAGGCACTTCATTGCGAATACAAGTCGTCGTTCCTTCTGTTTTTGGTAGGCCTGTGGACGATTGACATGTCCGAAGCACACAGACTTCGTTGATTTACCTTGACGACGGGGCACCATGAACGCTTCACTAGTAGTTTCACTACTGAACAGGGAATCGATATATTTGTCATTGACAATATCCTCTTCATCAAGGTCAACAAAATTAAACTTGTAGTCTAGATCATCAGTTATGCTCCCCGTGTAATCATCTTTAAGCTCACCCTCTTTCTTAAGATCATTACTACGAAACTTTGCTTCAATGCGTCTACCCAGATCATCGGTTGTATTCTTCAGCAGATCATCCTTGACCTTCCTAAATGACCTATCATTCTCGACGACGGATGCCGTAACCTCGAAGATGTCCGAGAATGAACCCTTCCCGAGGAGCCGTCCAAAGGATAACTCGGTCTTACGATACTGCGGGATGCTATTCCATAGTTCATAGTCGTAGGATGATATATCCGTCGTTAGATACTCTTCCACACGGAGTGTGATAACACTGTCAAGATCATGCGTGGATGGATCGTCCCCTAAACTTTCCAGTGTTGTCATCGAATCCATCATCGTGTCTCGGGTTTTTCATGTCGTTATGAAGCCAAGCAAGTGTAGAGATTCACACTCTTCGAACGTGGTTGAAATGGTCAATCAACGTCACCGCATGATCGATCAACACGTCACCTGACAAAGAAATGAGGTCTGGAAGATAACGTTCTACGAGTTGAAGTGGGTCTTGCATACACACATCCCCTTTCCTTCATTTTTTTTGCATTGTATGTACCGACGATGTAGTATAATACTAGGTATAATGGATCTTTAAATATATCCGATGGCCCTAACAGTCTCTCTTCACTTGTAGAGCTTATTGTGACGGACACATCACTCCTTGTGACTATCACCATGCGAAGTCCGAGTTTCTCCACAACCCTTGTAAAAAACTATTAACCTCTGGGATTAAATTTTCAACTCTCACATCATCACTCCGATTTCCATCCCGGAACGAAATAATTATAATATGGCGGCCACTTCTTCATTACCACCACCATTCAATTGTCGCTTAATGATGACTGCACCCCTTTCGTCGTCGCTACCATCATCGTCGTCATCATCATCGCACCAACAACAAATGACAACGTCGTCGTTGTCCCCGTCTTCATTGGAGCTTGAATTATGGAAACATGTATGTCGTGCCTCGGCGCATTATCAACGTGCTCAACGATTGACATTATCATCGACTAATTATGAATATAATGGCGTCGAGGACAATACGAACGCATTATTATCAGAAAAAACGGCAACGTCATCTACGCCACAATCTATTGATAACGACGATGTCGTAGTAAGACGAAAGCAACGGGTATCGGCCGCAATTAACGATGCCGAACATGCCTACCGACTATATCGTTCGTGTCACGCACGCGTAATGAGCATGTCAACGTCGACAACTCGTTCGTCGTCCACTTCTCCGGGAAGTGTTGTGATTCTTCGAGAAGATGATGGTGGTAACTGCAGTATTGCCAATGATGCGATGCCGCGTCCGTCGTCGCCGAACTCCAAAAAGTGCATCGACGAGGGTCGCGGGACTCGTACGACTGTCAATTTAGAATTAAGATTGGCACAAACATTGCGATTATTGGCAACATTATACGCTTCTTCTTCTTCGTCTTCTTCCAATAGTAGCAGTAATAGTGATATTGGCGAGAGGAATGGTAATTTAGAAATGGCGATTAAATATCACGACAGGGCCGTGTCATTATTAGTCGGAGTGTTCGAAGAGGACAACGAAGATGAGGATAAATTGGACGAAATGGGGGATGATGCAGCCGTGAAGAAAGAGGAGGTGGTAGTAGGACGTGATCGTTCATCATCAATAACGTCATTAGAAACTCCCATGGCAACATTAATTTGGGCGAATCCTGGTGGAGGTATTGCGGGTGATGATGGTGTTAATGATGGTGATGATTGTGTTATAGCCGATACAGACGGCATTGATGATGATGATGGCAATGTCGATGGAGGTATCCTACTCACGATAAATGTCCCTATCATCAATGACAACAAACTTCCCATCCCATTGGCAACGCCGAGCAATACGATGTCATTCCTACGTCCATCGGAGAATCAACGTGTACTGGCTATATCCACATCCCTCAACACGCTCGCGACTTTACATGCCACGGCGGGGAATGATAGCGCCGCCATGAGCGCCTACCGTGAGGCATTGGAAATATTACAAGCTGCCAACAATGCCGAAGAAGAGGGGGAGAACAACGACAACAACAACAACAACAATGACACCGAGAAGAAGAGACGGGGGGTGGCAATATTGTCTCCCATTGCCACGGACCTTGCCGACACACTAACAAATGTGGGTAATTTTCATCTACGACGGGATGAGTTGGATGCAGCACATAATGCCTATTCGACGGTATGGGGTCTTTATGATAAAATATTACGAATGGATAATGAGAATGATACACCCCCCGTTGGCATTGTGGCTATTGCTGCTGCTGCTGATGCTTCCGCCACGTCTACTCAAAGAAGCAAGTTAACGTTGTCATTCCCCAACGGGGCACTAATAGCAATGAACAATCTTGGCGTGGTACACGAGCGTCGGTCTGAATTCCACGAGGCACTCTCCTGCTATGAGGCTGTATATCGTATCCGACTACGACAGCAACGCCTGCAGGATAAGAAGGATGATAATAATGACAATAATATCAATATTGATGTCATTAATCCATTATTGAATATTGGTAATGTCCATCATCGATTACAGCAGTATGATGAGGCATACTCTACATATAGTGAAGTGGTACGTATGTGCAAGTCTGCCACTCGTATATTAACAAATGAAGATGGTGATACGATTGTTAGGATATTACAAACATTAGCGGGAGCGTTGAGGAACTGGGGAAGTTGCTATTTAGAGCAATGTCGTTTTCATGATGCGATTGATAAAATCAGTGAGGCATCCAAGTTGGAGGATGATATAATAAGTGTCCTTATTCCGTCAACAACTTCTGCTCCCTTATCTGAGAGGACTGACCAATCAGCGGCCGTAAAACGAGCAAAGGAATCCAAGGCGCAATTATTAGGACTACTAGGGTGTTTATACCTCGAATGTAAGGATGATGGACTAATATCACTTGATAAATCTGCCGAATCATTCCGTCATGTGATTGATACGTTGGGACATACTGATGATGAAAATCATTCGAAGATTGTTTGGGCGAAGCACAATTTGAATATTGTGGATAATCTACGTTCCGAGTCAGTCGCTACAGCTGCAAGTCGTGTCGCTCTCGTTCATTTACGGGAATCATCATCTCCTGCTCCACCACCACCTCCAAAAACAACTACGTCGTCGCTATCATATTCAATTCCATCATACGAACCACAGATTACGCACGTCTCACAATCCCTTCCTGCTGCAACCAACGATGATCAGGATGTTGATAGCACTATTGAATTGGACGAAGTGCTAGGATCGGATGAAAAGTATGAAGACCATATCACCAGCGATGACAGCGATAGCACCTTCAAGGGTTTATTTGTGAGCAGTACCGACGAGTTGGAGGACTTCTTATCCCGGACTGGCGATAGTGCAATCATTGAGACTGATGGTGATGGCGAAAGGAGCATCGTGACAAAAGATAATCTTTCGACGAGTCGCCGTGTCTCGTCAAGTTTCATCCCACAGTTGCCCAGCTCGTCTTCATCTGCCTCGGCTGTTCCATCACAACAAACCCTCCCAGAGCCTGTCATAATGGGATCTGATACAATGGATCATAGTGTCGAAAAAGCTAGAGATTTTGTAATTTTGGCTGAAGATTTGTGGAAAAAGGGTGACATATCTGGAGCCACGGAGAACTTTACCATAGCTCATTCCATATACATTACACACCTTGGTGATGCCGACAGCAGTAAGGAGGTGGCAATGATCTTAAAGAAATTGGGTGATCTGAATCAAGAAGATGGAGCATTGGATGCATCATTGGAGTTGTATTTGGAGGCAATTGAGATGGAAATGACTGCGTACGGTCAGCATCTACCCCAAACATTGAATGCTGCTGGTGTAATCTGTCTCAAGCGAGATGACTTCCGATCCGCAATGGAATTCCATCGCAGAGCGCTTCAAATACAAAAGAGGTCTCAAGGTGTGGGAGAAACTGGGGGACTAAGCAAGTATGAAACGTACGAGACTCTCGTTAACATTGGTAACGTATACTACAGTGAACGTAACAACTTCTCCAATATTCGATCGAATGGTGTCGACTACAAAGAATTCATTGAATCAGGATTCCTATCATGGATTGCCTTGGCGCATGATATGCGTGGCGAATATGTAAGAAGTATTCAATTTTACGAAGAGTCTCTACAAATCTCCATGACGCGGAAGACTAAAGAATCAAAGCGCGAGACTGCTCTCACTCTAAACAGACTAGGATCGTTGACAAGAGAGCTGGGTCGATACGATGAGGCCATGGATTATCATCAAAAAGCAATGAATATACACAAGTCGGGTAATGTTGGGATATCGAAGGCGACGGCTGCTGAGACCTGTGTTTTGATGGGCATGGTGAAGTCGAAGTTGAGTGACTTCCAAACGGCACTGCATCTTTACGAAGATTCACTGATCGTACTTAAGAAATCACTCGGCGAAGATCATTTGAGCGTATCGAAGACTATGGCACAGATAGGATCAGTACATTACGAGCTATCGAACTGGGAGAAGGCGTTGGAATGTTTGGCAGATGCAGAGGAGCTGCAACTTAGTACGGTAGGGGAGATGAACAGAGACACTCTCGAAACGCAGGCCCTCATAGGGCGTGTCTTATCAGCGACAGGAAATTTTGAAGAGGCATTGTTGAAACTTAAAACCGTGTACGAACGTCAGAACATCCTTTTCAACTCGACACATCCGACCATCGCGGATACATTATCCTATATTGGTGATTGCTTTTTAGATCAAGATATGGCAACTGAGGCAAGGGGGAAATTCGTAGACTGTTACAATATGAGGAAGAACTTTTTCACTATCGACCAAATACATATAGCAGAGTCAATGGTGGATATCATCAGAGCTAGGAGTGGTCAGCCCGGACGAGCGTTGGAAATCTATCAAAATGCTCAAGAAGTCTATTCCGAATACCTACCTGACAATCATGTTCAAATTGGTAGACTTCGAGTATACGAAGGTGATTCATTCGCTGAACTTCTCAACTTTACAACGGCAATTGAACGGTACGAGCAAGCGAAGCAGATTTTCTATAAGGCGTTTGGGGGTGAGTTTAATATTGATTATGCCACATGTACTGTGAGCATTGGACGAGCATTACTGCGAAAGTGTGATTATGATTCAGCGAAGAATTTTTTCACTTCAGCGTTGGTAATTTATCAACAAATATTACCGGAGGAGCATTTGAAGATCAAGCGGACACTGGTTGATCTTGAGCGCGTTGAACAGGAAGAAGCTCTATGTGTTTAATAAGGTTTACAGTTACATAGCCCCCCTGCCTGTTCCCATCCTACCTTACCTTTACCTTACCTTTTAACAGCAGAGGATAACTCTCCCCCACATGCAAAATAAACATCCATATCTACCAATCACATCAACAACTATGTTTGTTTCTCTCCTCTCGTTTACACGAATCGTCCAGTACTTGGAATGTCCCCACCTAAATGTGCGACAAATTCATCATCCAAATCAACATCTTCCATGGGTGATATGTCTCCTCCACCAGGATGTCCATGTATGGCATGTGTTAACACCGCACCGTTGGCATCTAATGCCTCGGCAGTGGCAACGAATGCACGTTTCTTGTATACACTCTTGCCTCCCATAAATTTTGCATTGTTCGTTGGGGATGTAGCCGATGCCACAGAACCGAGTATGTCACTTATGCCACTGGAACGAGAACGTCCTGGTAAGACATTGGATCGTGAATCATACGACGAAGTGTTGTTGTACGATGATCGGACACTATCCCCATCGGACGTATCACCCTCTTTTTGGGATAAGCCTATCGTCTTTCGTACTTTTTCATTCACCGTGGGGATGAAGAATGCTACCATTGTTCCAATGACTAGTATCCCCAAAATGAGCAATCCAACGACTCCTCCAGCACCACCTACCTTTTCAACACCACGTACACTACTTAGTATATTAGGGTGCATAAAGTCAGACATTTCCCAATCAGAAGGCTTAGCACCTTGTACAAATTGACAATAATGTCCTTCATAATTGGGAGGACATTTACATCCAGCATGTTCTTCATTTTTACCAACGAGGATACGACATTCACCGCCATTCGTACAGAATGCATTGTCGCTAAATTCACGTCCTTTTTGACAATAGGATGTGGCAACATGTTCACAGTACACCCCGCCGAAGCTGACCTTTAAATCGGCAGTTTGGGCAATCCCAGAAGGATTTAGGTGGGCCAACGAGCAGTCACACATGTATTTGTCTTCCTTGATGGGGTGTGCAATGCATGGCGAATTGTTCTCGCAGTAGGTCCCATCGGCGCATTGGGTAATGTGTGGCACGCCGCCATTAATGGTCGCGAGACCGACTACACTTACTCCTCCTCCGGACCCTCCTTTGTCTTGTTCTTCTGATGACGATGACATCGATGAAAATTATTGGTGCCTTGCCAGAATGAGCAGTGTCGGGATGGTCGTGTCCGTCCCAACGGTGAGCGGTTTATGTCGTGTGGGGAAAGTCATTGGAAATTTTCATTTTGGCGCGATTACTACTATATTTACGTAAAAATTTTAAGCTTTGCCCTTGTCTGTGGCGAAATATGGTATTTATCGGTAGGTACTGTTGAATTTTAACTAACTTGTGTCATCCTCTAGGATATTGCACCTTTTACTCTTCATCTACTGCACTACTCGATTGCTGCTTAATCCCAAGCAAAGTACTCAACTTCTCCATCTCCTCCTCAGTCAATATCTCCTCCCCTTCTTGAAATCGTACCATAATTGCCACATCTTCCTTCATATGTCCATCATCCTTCGTCCCACTCAATGGCGTGTGTCCCAATGTCATCATATATGCATACATTAATGTTTGTGATGTTAAACCCTTTGTCCGTGCCATATCTTGCCATTCAATATTGGAATGTGCTTCGCGGTTAGCACCCAAAGTCCAAAAGGATTGATATGTTACGCCCAATTTCTTACATAGCCGTCGTAATTCTATATCGAAATTACTATCCGCATAAAAACGATTTTGTAATACCCTTGGCTTGACCGTGGCCTTATTATATAATTCCATAAATTCATTCACATTGTAACAATTCGATATACCCAAATTATGCACCGTCCCTTCCTTGACGGCACTTTCAAAGACTTTCCATACAAGCAAGGTCTCGTCCATGTTGGACATGGGTGAATGTAATAATAGGGAATCCAAATATTTGGTTTGTAAATTACGCAATGAGGCATGTATACTCTGCGATACTTGTGCCTCCAACTTGGCAGTCTTGTCGTATGGGACATTTCGTAAATCTTGTCCGTCCAACGACGTAAATTTCGTTTGTAAATAAAAGTCCGTGCGTTTTAATTTCATTTCATCGGCCGCGGTCTTCCATCCATGTCCGACATCTGCCTCGTTATAATGCTTCGGTTGGCACGCGGTATCAATGAAACGGAAGCCGGCATGTACGGCAGCGTAGACCAAATCGGCCGTATCATCCTTCTTCCATGCTGTGCCATACAGTATGTATGGTCGGTTCGATGCAAGTATAGTTCGTGCCGAGAGATCATGTATTGATTCTTTCGGTCGGACTACGTACTTTGGCAATTCGTGATGTGCTGGTAATTCTGCTTCGTGGTGTGCCGACTCTTTTTCCATGAGAGGAGGAACGACGACATTATTACTATTTCGTTGTTCAAGTACTACTTGTTGCTTCTTCTTCCTCTGCTGTTCGATAGCATCGTCATTCTGAGATTCATTGTTGTTGTGTTCATCATGATTGCTGTGACCCTTGTGACCCTTTAATCTACTACTATTTGGAGAAGTGTCGTTGCCGCCCAAGAAGAATGATGACGAGACGTACCAGCTTGTCCCCACGACAATAATGACGCATGCTACGATGATAGCATATGGGAGTGAACTATTGCGCCTCCGTTGAGGAGCGGCAGGGACCACCATTGAACGTCGGAGGAATAAGGTTGGTTCGGGAAAACTCCCGTTCCCAGGGCTCCAAGCGGGAGCAAAAGCTCGACAAAAACTTCCAATGGAGGCGACACTCCTTTTAACTTAGTCGTCAAATTGTGAGACAATTTTGTTTCTACTCCACCTAATCATCGACGAACGACAAATTTGTCATTTACTTCAGACATTTTTTTTCAACAAACAGGAGGGCCACTCAGTCTCGTAGGAGACAGCCTGCCTCACACAAGCTAAACCTCTACGCACAAATATCTCCTCAGATGACACACGTACCCCAACTGAATTACTCGATTCAATGATACTGCACCCTTCGATCATCCTCATCTGCCTCACGGCTGCCGCAATGAACGCAGCGACTGCTTCAAAAACCCAGGATGATATTACATGTCTTACTGCAGAGTCATGCAATAGCAAACGGCTGGAGATGGAACTAACTGGAGGATTCTATACCAGTGATGATTTTACAACGAAGGGTTGCTATTACAAGAATGAGAATGTATTCTTCTCACCCGGCACACAAGAGGAAATGTCTACGTCGGATTTACTTGGTTTGCTTGTACGTATCTGGTGTAATGATGACGCGGGGGAATCCAAAGTTGGAGGAGGACAAACATTTGATAATGATGATGATTTGGATGTTACAATAAAAGCAAGTGCATCCAATGATGGACTTGGTCCAACGGGGGATTTTGTTGATATTGAACAGAATGAAATAGAGATGCTAACTCGAGGTTCTTCGGTACCATCAGGCGATGTAATAACTGGTGTTACTACTTCAATCAAATTTCTAATTGCTGCTTCCTTGGTAGGACTCACAACCTTTATCATTTACTAGAAATATTGGGAATATGGTCAAGAGTTGGATGAACTATTGCGCTTGCAATCAGCTAGCTGAGTGTAAAATAGCAAAGTGTGCAGTAACCAATCTGTAGATTTCCTGAGCTATGTGTATAAACATGCGTCCTCGTCTATCTTGGTGTGTATTAATTTCTTTATGAATATGAGCGTCACGTGATATGACACAGTCCCTCATCTTTGCCGCCATTGATCCATATTCACCACTCTCTTCCATTTGTTGTTCAATGAGACACTAACAGATATATCGACAATGAACTTCTTGTAATGCATCTTATCTTATTTCTACTGCGTGTAGATAGTGTCTTGCCATTGCCAACGGGTGAAACATAGATTTATATGAAAAACTAACCAATGCGCTTGGCATCACCGAGCTTGGCATCTCCATGCGGAAGACAGAACCATCCATCAGTACGCACGAGCCTAAAGTGATAGTCGCTGAAATTTTCGAACACATCCTCGCACATCCAAAAAGAGGCAGTTTGTTTCGTCAAGTCCCAATTCATACATGAGAAGACGTGTCCAATCTCATCACCGGATAAGAGCAAATCACGACGAAGCTTGGAAGACTTCTTTTGACTTCCTAGCATACCCTTGTTGTTTCTGGCAGCAGCGGTGATATCATACTCTCCACGAACTTTCGTCTTCTCAAGCATGAAGCCCAAAGACATCGCTGATGAAACACTGCCGTACTTATAAGCCCAGCTCTGTTCATACTTTGGGCTGATACCACCCAACTTGAGCTCATACCACGATGCTTTCTGCGTTGGGAGGATGCTTGTATCAATAAGTCTAAATCCAAGTAAGCTATTTTGTAGAAAGATTGCAGTTTGATTTGCCAATTCAGTATGGAAAGCTGATAAGGCATATCTTTTCTTGGATACATCTTTGCTATCAAGGTAGAGAGCAGGTGAGTCATTAGATAGAGTGGCCTTGGCCACCAAAGTCTTCTTTTTGAGTAGATCTTCTAGAACTGACGCAATGAAGTGTGCTGGCATACCAAGATGATTGACGCCATGCGAGAGAGTCAGCAAGAATATGTTGATATTCGAAGCCTTTTCTTCGCGTAGCATGCTGTTCACATCGCGGTCGGCTGGCAAAATGGTCATCAGGAAAATACGATGGAACCATGCACGGAGTTCTTCGTGCGACATAGAAAGGCTTTCAACACGTTCGTCATCGTCAACAGCCTGCTCCCAAACATTTGTATCCCATATATACTAGGCTCCTGATCTGATACTCTGAGATGAAACACTGCCTCCGCCTCCTTGTAACCGAGAGCTGTTGTACTAAAGATGTAGTCATCATACGACTTCCAAAGGCCCGTGTTCAAAAGGCAATTGCTTTGAATGAACGGGGTGATTGACTTGGACTTCAATGAGAGCACAGGAGCAAGTGTGATGTACACACTCTGCATCCCCGTGTAGTCGGGAATATTCGATAAAGTAATTCGATGGTATTTTTGATCAATGGAGAATGAAATGATACTTCCTAATGCAATCTCAATAGCAGTTTTACCAAGCATGTCAGCGACTGCTCGGCCTACGTGCCAGTAATACCTTATCACGTTCCAGGCAAGAGAATTACTCTCGAACGCCTTCTCCTTTTCTTCATCGGTTTCTGCACTCAAAACGTCCGGGGGCGGTTCTGACATGAAAGAGATGACTTCTTGAGTCAAGAACCCTTGCGGGAATTCTTTGACTGGGTTGAATTCGTCTGTAGCTCGATTGCCATCTGAACGTGGGGTTTGTACTTGTTGATAGCTTCGATGGCCTCTTTCTTAGATGATCCGCGGGCATCTTCATAAGATGAACCGTTACCGAGAACAAATGATGACAGTTCTTCTTTCATTTCATCAGAAGGGCCAGGCTGGGGGTAAAGACATTTTGTCTGTTCAAGAAAAAGCTTGTCCATGGGTGCTACATATCTGGAAGGAAAGTGCCCGTCCAACATTTGATCCAACACAATTTCAACTAAAAAGTTTCTCATCTCCTTCTCAGTAGCATCTTCCCCAAGAGCGCATTTTGATTTATCAATCATATCTGGAGTGAGATTCATCGATTTAAATGCGTCAGAAATTTGTGCTTTTTTCTGCTCCCTCGCATAGCTCGCAGAATCTACCTTTGCCTTCATGTCACTGACCAAATCGCTGCCTGCACCCATGGACGACTGGACGACAAACCCGCCATTACATTATCCACCCGGTCGTCTCCATTTGGCCAGTAACTTGCTAACACCTCCGTCACAGAAGGGAAATCTGGGGAGTAGTGTGCCTCGGGGTCCACCCACGCATTCATTATCGTGATTATGCCCTTCCAAGTTTCCCCCGATAGGAGAAGCCAAGGGAAAGTCTGCTGAAAGTTCTCCAATGTACTATCAGTAAACCATCGCTTGATGAGCTTGACCATTTTTTGGTATATAAAGCAAGGCATCGCATATCCAAGTGTGACTTAATAGATGACCATACCAGTATTGAATGGATCTGCATTTGTCAGAGCTGTTTTGACACTATCAGCTAATCTGCACAATTCATAGGATAGTACTAATACTAGTGTATCCTTTGCTAGCAATTGTGCACTATCATAAAGGGTATGAGTCAAATGCAATGAATATATAAAATAATATGAGAAAGAGAGCACACAAAGTGAAAAAGACCACCAACATTTCTCACCTAATATCATTCAGTGTCATGTGCAAGCGAAGCTTATCTTGTTTCATGTCACTTAGGGATTGGTACTGACGATTTGCATCCAATAGTGTTGCAAATGCATGCCTTCCATCACCTACTCCACCTAAGAGAAGCGAAAGAGAAGAAAGTTCCTCATCATCCAGTTCATCAAGAAGGATAGATTTAGCATTGCTGCCCTTATTCCACTAGAGATTCAGATACATCGTGGCCTGTCAAAAAAAAGGGGATCGGTGAGGATAATCATTTGTCAAACTGCTGCGTACTTATACAAAATAAAGCAAAACATACCGAAATTGTAATATTCAACGTATGGCTTTTGAAACGAAGCACACAGCAATGATGGTTCAAACGTTTTGTTTTTCGGAGGCATACGCAGATAGTAATTGAGCTGCTCCCTCATCTTTGCCGCCATTGATCCATATTCACCACTCTCTTCCATTTGTTGTTCAATGAGACGTAGTGGACGATGTACCTCAGCATCATCTGCATTGCTAAAGTGCAAGGAACGTGCCAATCTATATGTGTTCATCCAAAATAGGGGAGGCATTTTGATATCTTTACCTGATTCCGACCCATCATTGAGAAGTTGGGAGCACGTCCTTGCATCGGCGGCGGAATTTTCTACGATACCGTGAAAATAGTAGGTTGAAGGGAAAGGCAAGCGAGTGAGAATGAGAGTGTATTTTGCACAAGGTATAAGAAGTATCGAGGGGTTTTCTCAAAAGCTGAAAAACCGCCTATCAACGCCGTATATAATATAGCTCTGAGATCTGAGCTCCCTCTCTAGATCGTATATCATCACTTACCATAATCACCCATCTCATAATAACATCCTGATCTATCGAATACAAGGTGACTTCAGGTTATCCTCCGCTTGTGTTGTTACGACGGCGATACCCTCGGAATAACATGCCAATGCCTCAGTGAAACGACGCTTCATGAAATGCGAATTGCCCCATTTTTCAGGTCAAGCCCAGTTTTCTTTGTGTCATCAGTAGGCGATGCTACATTGGTTGGTGTTGCCATTGGAAATGGTTCTATCTCCTCTTGTTTCATCAGGCGCGCCAGTTAGGAGGCGGAGGGACGAGTTGGTCGATTTTGTGCCTAATAAAAACGCCATGGTAGATACTTAAAAAGAAAGAGCCAAGCAAAAGGCAGAGTGATCGGGAGGGAAGAATGAGACACTGCAGCTAACACAGATCAAAGTCTTGATTTCGATAGCCGATGCCTTATCATACCTGCACTCCAAGATGATCATCTTTCGCGACCTCAAGCCTACTAATATCGGCTTTGACTCGAGTGGCACGATAAAGCTATTTGACTTTGGCTTTGCACTCAATGTTGCATCAAATGATAGCAACAACGCCGAACCACAGATTCTGTACGACCAATGTGGCACACCTAGATACATGGCACCAGAGACTGGATTGGAGTCTGGCTACAGCCTTTCCGCGGATGTGTACTCGTTCGGTATCCTCTTTTGGGAGGTATGGTCTCTCAAGAAACCGTTCGGTAAGATCAAGTCAAGTGAAGAGATGCAGAAGGCTGTATTCATTATTCATGAAAGAAGAATGGCCTAAGATTAGTAATCAATGGCCTGAGTATGTAAGTGCCATCATGATTAGTTGTTGGTCCAAACAGCCAAGTGATAGGCCAGATATGCCTTCTGTGAAAACGAATCTATCTGCAATTGCTATGCAGTTGTCTAAAGACGAGTCCATGAGTCAACCTTAAGGTAATAGAGGTAGGAGTAATAGCCTGCGCATGAGTTTAACTGGCATGGTCAGGAGGAAAACGATGATATGAACAGCTTACTAGAGTATTAATTAGAATGACGAGGAAAATTCATGATAAGAAGTTCAAGTAACAATGTAGGAGTAGAGAATAATGAAATAGATTTTTTAATTCCTTTCACAGTTTCCACAATCTCTCGTGGTTTGGTGCATCCTTTATACTTGTATATGTTTTGCCTCTTCACCAAAAATGTAATAGCTTCACTTCTTGACCCTTGCATCATTAGTTTATCGTGCTCTACTTCATGGTTAGGTTGGTTGGTGATGCCATGGAAATGGTTTCATTCCTCTTGAGGTTTCATCAGGCGCGCCAAAAGAAAAGTTAAAAGGCGGAGGGCCAGTATTTCACGTTTATGTCTAACTGGGGACACGCGGGGGATTAATTCATTGCACCATCGCAATAGATCGCGGCGTGGATTCGTACAACTGTTGGTTGCGGAAAGTGTATGGAGTATGTTGGATCCGACAATAATGTTGCGACGGAGTGCCCAATATTTGCCTGCTTTGGCGACAGCGGCTCTGACGATGACGACACTGATGTTTGTGTATTCTCATCATCGGTAATAGAAGCAAGGAAGAACGCGGCCGACGAGGCAAAATCGCGTCGATTATGTAATACATCCAATGCTCGCCGTCCAATGTCACTTGGTCCCATAATTGACAATTCGCGTTTCGTCGTCTTTGACACCACGACCGCTGTCGGTTCGTCCGGCTTTTCCACTTCCGGTGGCGGCGGAGGATTGGGATTACGTGCCACCAGGGCCTACAAGACGGGACAAGAAATATTACGTGAAGTTGCCGTAATGCGTATTCCCAATACCCAAAGTGCAAGTTGTCGGAGCGAGGCCATACGCTTGCATAATAATGCAGTATTACGTGCATATAACTTATTACATGATGATACACGGTCGGCATTTATGGACTTGTCGTCCTCATGTGAAGATGACGAGGCTGATGATGATGATGATGTTGATGATATGGTGAAGAAGAAAACACCAAGAGGGATATATGATACCAATTCCTTCCGTCTAGGCCCACACGAATCCAACGGTGGTGTATTCCTAACCATTGCACGTATGAATCATAGCTGCCGGCCTAATGTGAATCATTACTGGCGGTCCAATTTACAAATGACTATAGTATATGCCTGTCGTGATATTCATATAGGCGAAGAATTATGTACGATATATGGACCGAGCGAATGGATGGATACATTAGGACGACGTACGTTTCTTAATGAAAGATTTCACTTTACATGTAATTGTGAAATGTGTACAGAGGGGAATATTGCAGGTGGGGATGAACGGATGGAACAGATACGTGTTTTGCAGGAGGATATTGCATTATCATCATCATTATTAATAACACCATCATCATCAACAACAACAACAACAACAACAACAACGGATGCTTCTTCGTCGAAGTTGGAGGATATAAACAAATGTCTATCATTAATGACACAACAGGGTATAGGTGGCGGGGCATTTACAAAATCAATCTATCATCGTGGATATGCGATATGTATAGCAGCTGGGGATATTAAGTTGGCACAGACTTACTTACAAAGTGAATACATTGCTGTACGTAATTCCGAGGGTGTGGATAGTCCAAATGCATTAGAAATTGAATGTGTATTAAATTTGTCAGAGTAACATTTTCCTTAGCAATGTGTTACGAAATTTTAGCTGTAAACAGGATAAGGAAAGCAAAAATAATTAAACTCCTATTGTTATCCAGACGCTCCTCCCCCAGTCCAGAGTTGTAGACGTTCACCAATTTTAATGTGAATAGAGATAGGCCGCACCCAGGCCATCACCAAAGTAATCCATCCTGCCACGATTAGAGGATTCATCTTCCCTAACTGTAGTTTTTGGTCTTGCGCATTCATCGATCTGATCAAAAGCATTAAATTCACATATCTTATATCGCTCAGAGAGTACTCTTCTATGGACGTTGTTTGTTTTTTTGGCAAGGAAGGCTCGTAAACCAGGAACAAGTGTTGATAGTTGTTGTGGCACTAAGAATACAAAGACACATGTCACAGTTTGGAATTGTTCACTTTGCATAAAAGTGCCAATACATTCATGATTGAGTTGTATCTGTGATGAATATCCCATATTAGTAATATGTGCTTGACCATGCTTTAAAGCATCACCATCGACGTCACACCCCATGGCTGTACATCCAGTTAATCGTACAATTTCACATAATAGTAATGCCTCACCACAACCTAAATCACAAACAACATCAGTACTACGAATGTTGGCCAATATTACTAGACGCTTCACTTGTTCTAGTCGGGTGGATGTATATGGCGAGTAGTAGTACAACTGATCGTCATTATTATCATTATCAAGCGGTCTCCGTCGTCGAAGTTGTCTTGCCCAATCACTTGCACCTTTCTTTGCTATTACACCTTCAGGTAGCCATGGACCATTCTCCATCAATACCTTCTGCCTACGAAGTTTGACGGTATGGTTTGTTTAACGTGTGGTGTTCCGTCGTCGAAGTTGTCTTGGTCAATTTTGTGCCTAATAAAAACGCCATGGTACGAACTTAACGCAAAGAAAGAGCCAATGTGATTGTATTGACCAACCCTAAAAAATCAGGGTTTAATATGGTTATTTTTTGTCATATATTTCAACCACGCCACGTTCGAAGTGTGAATCTCTACACTTGCTTGTTGGCTTCATAACGACATGAAAAACCCGACACGATGATGGATTCGATGTCAACGCTGGAAAGTTTAGGGGACGATCCATCCACGCATGATCTTGACAGTGTTATCACACTCCGTGTGGAAGAGTATCTAACGACGGATATATCATCCTACGACTATGAACTATGGAATAGCATCCCGCAGTATGCAGTATCGTAAGACCGAGTTATCCTTTGGACGGCTCCTCGGGAAGGGTTCATTCTCGGACATCTTCGAGGTTACGGCAGCCGTCGTCGAGAATGATAGGTCATTTAGGAAGGTCAAGGATGATCTGCTGAAGAATACAACCGATGATCTGGGTAGACACATTGAAGCAAAGATTACTAAGGGTGAGCTACTAAAAGATGATTACACGAGGAGCATAACTGATGACCTAGACAACAAGTTTAATTTTGTCGACCTTGATGAAGAGGATATTGACAATGACAAATATATCGATTCCCTGTTCAGTAGTGGTAAAACTACTAGTGAAGATTTCATGGTGCCCATTCGTCAAGGTAAATCAACGAAGTCTGTGTGCTTCGGACACGTCAATCGTCCCCAGGCCTACCAAAAACAGAAGGAACGACGACTTGTATTCGCAATGAAGTGCCTACGTCCAACAGTCCGACATGGTCATGATCAGTTCATGATTGGTGTTGATGATTTGCTGAAAGAGACAACGATGCTTGCATCCCTTGACCATCCCAATATCATCAAGATTCATGGCCGAGGAGCCGGAGACAAATACCATCGTATCACCGATGGTATCTTCATTCTACTGGATCGATTGACCGAAACTCTTGATGAACGCATCAATCGTTGGAAGAACATGGGAGGGAAGAATGAGACACTGCCGCTAACACAGATCAAAGTCGCGGTTTCGATAGCCGATGCATTATCATACCTGCACTCCAAGATGATCATCTTTCGTGACCTCAAGCCTACTAATATCGGCTTTGACTCGAGTGGCACGGTAAAGCTATTTGACTTTGGCTTTGCACTCAATGTTGCATCAAATGATAGCAACAACGCCGAACCACAGATTCTGTACGACCAATGTGGCACACCTAGATACATGGCACCAGAGACTGGATTGGAGTCTGGCTACAGCCTTTCCGCGGATGTGTACTCGTTCGGTATCCTCTTTTGGGAGGTATGGTCTCTCAAGAAACCGTTTGGTAAGATCAAGTCAAGTGAAGAGATGCGGAAGGCTGTATTCATGAAAGAAGAACGGCCTAAGATTAGTAATCAATGGCCAGAGTATGTAAGTGCCATCATGATTAGTTGTTGGTCCAAACAGCCAAGTGATAGGCCAGATATGCCTTCTGTGAAATCGAATCTATCTGCAATTGCTGTGCAGTTGTCTAAAGATGAATCCACAAGTCAACGAGGTAATAGAGGTAGGAGTAATAGCTTGCGCATGAGTTTAACTGGCATGGTTAGGAGAAAAACGATGATATGAACAGCTTACTAGAGGTCTAAAGAAAAGTGAGATAGAACTAGGAGTAGAGTCTAGAGAAGAAGATGTACCTTTGAGTTGTATTAATAACAATAATATCTCAATAATTGACAGCCAGGATTGACTACTTTCTATACACTATACAACTTCTTTCCTCACTGTGTTTGGAGGTTGTGAACAATTGCACTTGAGCATTTTATACAACATTCTAGTAGTCTAATCAAATCCCAATAAAATGCATTCCAATTAGATAACTGGATGCGGTCAATCTGTGCACTTAGTATTGAGACACTATTCCTAATAATCAGCAAACATCCAATTCTATGGATGTGCCGCAACGGCACTGTTCAATTCATCCAGTGTCAGTTTCCCATCATTGTTTCTATCACCTGCGTTTCTCATGACTTGAAGTGCAAACTCCAATTCGGCAGCATCGACCTCAAAACCACCCTTCATGGCCATAATTTGCAACATTTCCTTCACATCAATGGAACCATCATCATTTGAATCCACCTTCTTGAATTCATCAGTGGAAATATGACTATCTCCATCATGGTCCAAGACGTGAAGTAGCTGTGCCCAAACATTACCAGCAAAGTATGAAACTAGCACAGAGTAGATTGTACCAAATGCCTCCTCTCCCGTGTACGTCTGCTCTGGATACAGTTTGAAGTACTCAAGCAATACTTCACAACCATTCCAAAAGTCAACAGTTGTGGCAATGCAGTACATACGATCAAGATCAATAGCCGACCCACCAATATGTGTAACCAGACCAGTAATACTATCCTCCACAACATCCTTGTCACATTGAAACATGTTTGGGTTGGGAATATTACGTGTTGACTTAACAGCGGCCTGCAGTACTTGCCCCTTGACGTGTACACACCCCACAATTGTTCGTGTTTCAAACTCACTCTTAAGATCACGCATTGAGAAGTATGAGTTGGGGGGGTGTGTTCCGGCACCTCGGATTGACCCACCAGGGATGATACATGCGTCTATGGCTTCACCTCCATGTGGACCAGCATGACGCTGCTTATTCAATGCCGCAAGGAGTGTCGTGGTAAGGAAGGTACCCATACTACATCGCTGATCACGATGAGCCGATATTAACGGACGGAAGCTGTCAGGAATAGCACATAATTGTGTATGATTAAGGTGTGTCAGGACTGCCGTAGCTTGTTCCATTTTCTTCTGTATTACTGGATCTGGTTCCCATTCCTTCACATTCACAATATCATATGTGATGCGGGGTTGATTCCCAGGTACTGTGCAGTTGTCCCATGTGAGGTCGACAATCACTGCATGTATCGCATCTGACCCAGCCTTGAGTAAACGTGTACCACAGTGTAGTCGATCGACGACATGATGATCATGTCCTGACAGGACTAAAGGCAAGTCAAACAGTTCACAAGTCTTATTATCCTGTGATTCATACAGATGACACAATGGAACGACCAAATCAACCTTGTCTCCTTGTAGTTTCGTTAGCATGGCGTTGATAGTGTCCCATGGATCATCAATACATACATCTTCTGGAACACGGACCAAATGACCATAGCAATTTAACGACGATGTGATAATCCCAAGTAACGCCACACGTCGGATATGATGTTGATTTTGTCCCGCTTGAATGACTAAATGATCAACGGAATTCCCAAGACCCAGTTTGTACGACGCATGATCGGTCATGTTACTATTAACGATTGTGCCATGATACTCGGCCGCGCGTGCCAATACGTCCTCATGAGCACAGTCATTAATGTCATGATTACCCCAAGTTACAACATCAATGGGGACGGCATTAAGCATGGATATCATCCCCCGTCCTTTGTCAAGACTTGCTAACAGGTAAGGCGCTAAGAAGTCACCCGTAAGCATTGACACTGTAGGCCCATAAACTAAATTCTCCTTCCGTTTTTCGGCAATGAGTGTGGAGAGTGAGGGAAAGTTCTCAAGTGTGTACACATCTGTTACTTGGATGAGTCGTATCGTCACACGGGAATTATTAGCAGTAGCATCCTCCTCGGCTGTAGTTGTTGTTTTCTCTTCTTCCTCCTGAATACTACTACTATTACTTGACATCGTGGTTATGGAAAGATGAAGGATCTCTTCACCAGCGGGTGAGTTGATGCGTACATACTCTACATAAATATAAGAGTTACTACGTAAAGTGTGCCCGCTGGTGCGGGTAGGCGATGCCTAAGTTTTTCATGTTAGTTTAAATCTCCCAAAATCTAATTTACAGTAATATCTAATTATTTGCTGATAGGAGGAAGTTGTTTAGAGTTGCCAAAGAAGTATGTGTTGGTGCTGGGCTGTTGATGTAGATTTTCCCTCTACAAAGAAAGCATCTCTAGCTTCACTTCTCATCTCAC
>Ga0247843_1002908_pt1 | contig 29576 bp, 27 predicted proteins | sample LaCruzMarch2017__FD_192420 | JGI IMG/M metagenome (GOLD analysis project Ga0247843, IMG submission 192420) | Freshwater microbial communities from meromictic Lake La Cruz, Castile-La Mancha, Spain - LaCruzMarch2017_8m | ecosystem: Environmental > Aquatic > Freshwater > Lake | place: Spain... | reverse complement strand
GTATTGAAAAGCTAAAAACGTATATAAAAAATAATGCTGCCAAAATAGTGGATTACAGAGCACGTCAAAAAAATGGACTTGTTTTTACTAGCAATCTTGCCGAGTCAACCGTTGAAAGCTTAATCAAGCAGCGATGCAAAGGACAACAACATATGCGCTGGTCTAGGGAAGGGCTAGATCCATTACTACAATTAAGAGCTGCTATTGGATCAAATGATTGGGATAAAATTTGGAAAACAGCTGTTATGAATGCCATTCTTGCCTAATAAAAGCACTGTTTATATTACTATTTCAGTATGCATTGATGGAAAATATGAAAATCACATTTTTATGGCGCTCTTATTTGATCGATAACTGAACGGTTTGTGCGGTGTAATTTGAAATCCCACTTTTTGTCAGTTCTTCCACAGGACCCGGTCTTTGTTGACAAACACCGACTTTATAAAGCATCCTTACTAATGTCTCGTTGATGTCTCAAGTTTTAAAAGGCTTGCCTACTATTTATGATTAACTTGTTGCTCTTTGTCTTACTAATTAGTTTTGGCATGATTCTATTTAAGTTGAATGTGCTTAGCCACAAATGGGGCGCAAAATTAGAAAGCTTTATCTTAAAAGTATTATTACCTTTATTCATTCTAGAAAACATCATTTCAAAAAAAATTAATTTGGGTGTCCATGAGCAGAAATTTATTTACTCATACTTGATTGGTTCAGTTATTGTTTTTTGCTTAAGCCTAGCTATTAACAGACAGTCGCCTAAAGTAGAGCAAATTATGAGAGGCTATACATCCATCGGCGTAAATACCCTTTTTTTTAGTATTCCTATAGTTAGAATTTATCTACATAATCCAAGTTCAGCATTAATTATTAATTTATTACAACTATTGTTATACCTACCCTTACTCATTTTTGTACTCAACTATTTTGATCATCAAAAACATAAAAGGCCTTTCATTAGTAATGTTACTTTAGCCTTTTTAATTAGCATTGCTTTGGGGGTTTTTATTAGAACTTTGAATGTTTCTATTCCTCAAATGGTTTTTTCATCACTAGAATATATTGGAAATATGATTTTTTATATTGCTCCCATATGTTTTGGCGCAAATATCGCTTCATTATCCCAATTTAAAATCCCTGAATATTATCCAACATTAATCATGAAAACGATTATATTCCCGGTCATTTGTTGTTTAATTGGGCATTATATTTTTCATCTGGACAGATACTGGATGATTTCATTGTTTATCATTTCAGCAAGCCCACTCGGATTCTTCTCTGTTTTTGTCGCAAATGAATACTCAATTTCTCCTAAGAAATTTCAAGCGTTATTATTATTGAGTTCAATAGCTTCTCTCGTTTTTATCAGCTTAGTTTTGGTTATTCTATCCTTTTTCAGTTAAATACATGGGCAGAATGTTAGTCGAACTTGATATCTATTGTAGCCATCCTGAACGTCTAGACAAAAATAAGTATAATTTTTTCGTTTACTTACATCTATAACGATTGACCCGATGAGTACTATTTGATGGCAAACACCTAAAATGAGATTCAAACCAAGATTCAACCTTTTTGTGACCTGATAAGCCACTGGCACACCACCATGTGGTAATGCCAAAATTTAGATTTGAGGTGCATTGGCATAATCAGTCATTATAAATATGTCAATTAATTATTTCAAAAATCGCGGCAGGTACCAGTTAATTTTACGAGTAAGGGTCATAATGGCAGGAACTAGAAAGATACGGATAATGAATGCGTCAATCAGTATAGCAATCGCCACACCAAATCCAAAGGCCTTAACAATTAAAACATCTGCGACGAGAAAAGAAGAACACAACACAATCACAATCCATGCCGCACTTGTGATGATCTTAGCACTATGCTCCATACCAAAAACAATACTTTGTTCGTTATCGCCAGTTCGCAGATAATACTCATGAATTCGTGTTAATAAAAACACCTCATAATCCATAGAAAACCCAAATAAAGCACAAAAAATAATTACGAGCATGCTAATATCAAGAAATCCCTGAGGATCAAAATTCAATAAATGATGAAAATCACCCTTTTGGAAAATAAATACTAAAGTACCATACGTAGCCAGTAAACTTAGAATATTCATTAAAATGGCTTTAAAAGGCAAAAATAATGATTTCAACAAAATCATGAGCACTAAAAATGTCATGCTTAAAATCATAGCCACTGCATACGGCATTTTTTGGTAAATGCCTGTAAACACATCTAAATTGTTAGCAGGCCCCCCGGTAACCATGATGCTCAAACCAGAGACGCTCATCTCTCGCAGTTCTCTAATTAATTGTTGGGTTTTTTCAGACTCAGAGGAGTATTTACTCTGCACATATAATATTGCATCGTACTTAGAGGTAGAGGTCACAAGAAGTTGTTTTACAGACTCAGGAAGTCTATCTCGATCCCCCGTATAAATCATCTTATAAGCTTCAAGTTTACCTTTTGGAATCCAGTTCAAATATCCCGAAACAGAATTAACGGAATCCCTTTTTTTTATTTTTGTCATCAAATGATATGCACGCTCAATATTTTTTTCATTGAGTATTTTAGAATTACTATGAATGACAACCAATATTGGAGACAACTCTGATTCATCATACTCCTTAGTGAATACATTAAAAAAATCTCTCCCTTCTGATTTTGAAGGTAAGATATGATAATCATAAATTCCTAGTTTGATCCCGCGCACCTGCAAAGAACAGATCACAAGGACTACTAATCCTAAAAAAATAAATAGATAAGGCATTTTTACAACTTTATTTGCAATTTCCCTCCAAAAATAACTTTCCTTCATATTGGTTTTAAATATGGTTCCGAAATTAATGCCTGAATTAATACAACTTAGAATTGCGGGTAATAGGGTTAACGCCCCAATCACTGCTAGCATGACTGCACAAAGCCCGCCTATGCCTACAGAAACCAGAATATTAATAGGAAACAATAATAAAGCACTTAAACTGGCAAAAACAGCTAAGCCACTAAAAAAAACAGCCTTTCCAGCAGTTGCAATGGTAGTCGCTATAGCATCCTGCGGGGACTGTTTTTCATCAAGTTCTTCACGAAACCTAGAAATTATAAATAAAGCATAATCAAGGCTCAAACAAAGTCCCAATAACATCGCAATATTAATTGTGAAAATGGAAAGTGAGGTATGATATGCAATCCAATGTAATATACCTAGCATAATGACTGCACATGATGCGCCAACAAACAAAGGCATGATAGCGGCAGCGACCGATCCGAAAACCAACAACAAAGTGACAACTGTCACAGGCGCTGCCACAATATCAGCTCTATAAAGGTCTTTTTGTGTTTGTTTATTGATAGAGTTCAAAAATACATCTTCACCGCCAAACTTAACACGTATGCGTTCGCTTGGCGTTACATAGGACTTAATATCCTCAAGATTTTGTGTTTTGAAATCTCTGGTATTTTTAAAAGCCAAGATTGCAAGTATACTTTTATTATGTTGTATGGAACCAACTAGAACTTCATGTTTTTCATCAAGATCTTTCAAGCCTTTTAACGCTTGAGTAACATCATACTGAAATTGATCATCACTGGTCGAACGGCTTTTTTTGGAGAATAATAACAAAACGCGATGTTTTTGATAGCCTATTTTTTTTTGTATCTGGGTTAAGGCTAATGCACTCTCGGAATTAAAGTTCTCAAAACCACCAGAGGTAAAAGGTAACATCAATTTTGGAAGACATGGTAGACATAATAAAATAACGATGATCCAAGCAACAATAATAAATCGACGAAAACGAAATATATTATAACCCAATGAGTAAAACAGATTGTTAGGCATTATTTTTTTATCCATTTATTGAGCAGACAAGATTTTCTTATAGCCTACAACACGTTGATAAGCCTGTTCAATAATATTTTCATCCAAGGACTTATCATGAACCAAATACTCAATATCATCAATAACATCTTGAGGAGTGTCCCATCCCAGTTGATTTCCAAAAATCACCATATCAGCACCAGCTAGAAAAGTATGTAACAACGCTTCACGACGACTATAATATTTGCTGATGGCATGCATTTGTAAATCATCACTGATGATGATTCCTTGATAGTTAAACTCTTTTCTGAGTGTGTTAGTGAGCATTTCATAGGACAGCGTTGCTGGTAGTCCGCGAGCATCTAAATTTTTATTGATTACATGGGCTGTCATGATGGAAAATAATAATTCTGAGTGTCTGCATAATTCTTGATAAGGTATAAGCTCTTCAAGCACAAAAGTATCAGTGACATCAACGAAATCCAAGTGACTATCGTCAATAGCACTGCCATGACCAGGGAAATGTTTGAGGCATCCTAAAATTTGATGTTGATTCAAAATCTCTAAATATTCTTGAGATAATTTTGCAACCACTGCAGGATCATCGGAAAAACATCGTTTTAAAGGTCCAAAAATACCTCGATCCTTAGACAGTTCTAAATCCACAACCGGAGCAAAATTAATATCTATATTAATTTGATGCAGTACAGACGCTGTTTGATGCCAAATGACCTGGCGTTGTTCATCACTTAATTGGGCTATTTCTTGGGATGATGGTACCGGAACATATCCTTGCGCCCTTGCTAGCCTATCAACACCCCCACCTTCAACATCAATAGCCAACCAGATACGGTTTTCTTTTTGATGGTGCCTTTGATAAAAAGCCTTAATATCTGAGGTTAACTGACGAAGCTGTTCAATACTTTGAATATTTTTGTCATACGTTTTTTTTTGAAGATTATAATCAAAAAGAATCAGCGCCCCTAAACCATCAGATGCGCTTAACCATTGTTGCAACTCTTTCGCATCTTCTAATTGAGAGCCATTAAAGCCGATACAAATCAGTTGAGAAATTTTTTGTCTTAAATCTGGCATTTATTTAACCTGTTTTACTGGAATGACATTGGTGTTTTTTACTGCAGGTATACCTTCTAAACTGCATTTGCAACTATCAGAGCTCGTGGAATTCGGTACATTTGCAAATTGTGTTGGGAAACAAATATCAATCGACCAAATAGCACCTTGTTGGGGTGCGTTATCTGGTAACTTCCAAAATCGAGAAGCCTTGTAAATTTTGTGAGCATCTTTTATCCAAACGGCTGGTTCGAATGTCGCTTGTGCTGCAAAAACCTGCGAGGGCTTACACTCAAAATTCACTCGACCATAATGTGCGCCTTTAGGGATTTTAACTGTCGATATTTGAGAATTATTGCCAGTGTCAAGTATATCAACCGAGACGTCATAACCGTTCCAACATGGTGCTGCTATAATAGTCATATAGCATTGCAACGCATAAGAAAGACTACTAACCATATAAGATATCGCACATAATAAAAATCTATATTTCATGAACTTTTCTCCATTGAATGATCATATTGTTCCCAAACCAAAATATTTCCTTTCTTTTTAATGATATCTAGGAATGACGCATGCGCTGCTAATTCACCGTCATTTGCAAAAAGCACTGGAGAAGTGGTATGCAAAACCTTCTGAACTTGATGTTCTTGAAGAGAAGATAATTGTTCTGAAAAATCCAATTTTTTTTGCCCTGAGGTCATTAATAAAAAGACATCGGAAAGCAACTGAGCATCTAGTAAGGCGCCATGAAATACTCTGTCCGACGAATCCACTTGATATCGTTTACATAAGGCATCTAAGTTATTTCTTTGACCGGGATGTTTTTTCTTAGCAAGATCTAGAGTATCAGTAATTTTGCAATAATCTTGAAGCTTGGACTTCAGTTTTAACCGAGAAAATTCTGCATTGATAAATCCCACATCAAATGGTGCGTTATGAATAATCACTTCAGCATCTTTAATAAAATCTAAAAAAGTATCTTTGACATCTTTAAAAAGAGGTTTATCGGCTAAAAATTCATTGCTCAAACCATGAACTTTAAATGCACCTATATCGACTGGGCGTTGTGGATTTAAATAACAATGGAAATGTTGGCCGGTAGCACGCCTCTCCACCAACTCGATACAACCAATCTCAATAATACGATGACCTAATTCATGGCCAATACCTGTGGTTTCAGTATCTAAAACAATTTGTCTTATACTTGGATTCATTCTAAATATCCCCAATGGCTTGTTTTGCGAGCATATCGACCCGTTCATTAAACTCATGACCATTATGGGCTTTTACCCAATGCCAATGAACATGATGAATGGAAGCACAATCGTCCAACTGAACCCATAAATCTTGATTTTTAATGGGTTTTTTGTCAGAACTTAACCAACCATTTCGACGCCAGTTGTGTATCCATGCCGTCATTCCTTGTTTTAGATATTGAGAATCGGTGAATAGATCCACCTCACATCTTCTCGTTAAACTTTTCAGAGCCTCTACAGCCGCTTGAAGTTCCATGCGATTATTGGTGGTCAGTTTTTCTGCGCCGAATATTTCTTTTTCTTGTTTCCCATACGTTAGTATAGCAGCCCAGCCACCTGGCCCAGGATTGCCTCTGCAAGAACCATCAGTATAGATAATGACTCGATTCATAAATATGTCATTGAAACAATAAAATAAATCTATTATATCAAATCCAAGGTATTATTGTCATGGATAATTTGAGCATCCAGGAGACAATCGATTTAGTTGCGATTTTTTGGACATAAAAATTTTTTGTAGAAATATCTCTTAATGATGGAACAAGCTTTTGTCGGCTTAATTGTATACAACCCAAATTGAGGTGCTCAAGCAAATCCGGACATATTAGTTCAGCCGCTTTTGAAATTACACCCCAAAAATTATTTTCAAATTATTGGGGTGTAACATATTCTAATTTTGAATGTAATCGCTGAGGGTTATAAAACATCAGGATGTAATTCAAAATATCATTCTTCGCTTCATCTATGGTTTGATAATTTCTCCAAAACACTCGTTCATCTTAATAATCTGCTAAAAAAGCTTTCGGCAACACTATTATGATAACAGTCACCTCCACCGCTCAAACTTCCAATAAAACCATGATTTGCAAGTAATGATTGATATTGTTGACTAGCATATTGAGAGCCTCGGTCAGAATGCACAATAAGGCCTTTAATAGGATTCCTTAAACCAAAAGCCATATTTAAAGCCATACATACGGTATCTGAGGGCATCCGGGAACTCATGTGCCAAGCGAAAATTTTTCTTGATGTCAATCATCACCATCAGATAAAGACAGCCTACTTGAGTCCAAACATAGGTAATATGAGAAACATACGCTTTATTAGGCTTTATCAACCGTAAATTGGCGTTATAAAACATTGTCACATAAAGGGGCTGATGATTATTATTCCTAGTCAGTTTATATTTTTTTTGATACCTTACAAAAATATGAGATTTTTTCATCAATCTTCTGGTTTCCCAGCGCCCTATGCCATATCCCAATGCATTTAATGCTTTAGTCATTCAACGACTACCATAAGAAAAATCACTTGATTCAATCAATCAGTTCTTTTTCCAGTTCATTTTTCCGATGCATTCTATTTTTCAAATAATCTTAAAAGCCTGAGCGTTTGACATTAAAAAAATGACACATCAAGCTTACTGGCCAAACCTTCTTATGCAGGGCTATAAATAAATATTTATTTTCATTTCCTGAGCGAAGAAGGCACTGGCCATTTTTAATCGACGATCTTCTTCTTTTAATTGTCAAATCTCTAATTGTTCAGCTGTTAATTTACCATTGCCTCGAAAAGCTTCATTTTCATCTAATTTTTTACTCTCTCTAATCCAACGATTAAGAAGATCATAAGGAGTATCAAGACTTGTAGAAGCTTCAGAACAATTATAACCTTTTATTTTACTAAGTTAGTGGCATCAATTTTAAATTCTTTAGAATATTTTTTTCTCTGAGACATCATTTACTCAAGTTTTTTATATTATCACTTAAATGGGGTGTCCCTATCTAGTAAACCAAATCAGAAGGAGAATTAATATTAGCAATAGAAAGTAAATCTAAAGATCTATTGAGAAAAACAGAGCCCGTTAATTTTATGGATAAAGTTGGAACTGATATTCTAGTAATATCAACAGTTCCCGCTAACTAATAAGCAGCTTAAAAATCATGGAATGTAGCTAGTTTCTTTCGTAGATATTTTTTGGTATTGTAGGGTCTAATGTCAAAAGCGGCTTAATTACTATGCCCGGATTTGCTTGACCACCTCAGTTTAAAATTGATCTCCTGGCTTCTTTTGAGTTGTTGAAGATATAGCTTGTTCAGGAGAGTCTGCGTCACTAGCAACTTGTGTAAAGAACAACGCCGGGGAGGGAGGATTTCTCATATCTCCTGTCGCTTCAATTAAGACTATTGGAAATTTTTCAGTCATATCGGTTTGAATTCTTGCTTGTTTTAAAAATTCAGATACATGAGTTGGTGAAGATATACTTCTTAAAAACCCGTCAAACAGCTCATTCCATGAAACCTGTCCCCTCAACTCTCGGTGATGAAAATCAAACTTAATTTTTCCATCCCAAATAAACTCCATATAGGATAACACTGGTTTCATGTAAGTGCTTGACAACATAAGATCACGATACATTCCTTTATGATATTCATACAATGCCTCATAAAAAGGCACTTTGAGTAGAGAAATGGCTGTTGCAAGTGAATGCGCACCTGTGCAGCCTGTAATATTTTCCGAGATGCGCATTAATTCTATGAAACATACAGGTGTTACTTCTTGAAAATGCACAAAATAAAAACTATTAGTTAATGTTTGTGTAGGATCAGTTGATAAAAGTGGAGCTATTGAAGGTATTTGAGAGAATTCTCCCTCTAAGCCCAATGTAAATGGAGCTTTTTCAATTTCCACATCAATATATTGTTTTAAACTTTCTGGAGGGTTATTTCCTTGATGTGTATATCTATTAAAACCAACGATAACGAACACAATTGGATTTGTTTGGTTTTTACTCATGTTTATAATAGTTACTAAAAATCGGGATAAATGCTCAATTGTATGTCCGTAAATAAAAAAAAACTTAGCACCAGTTTCTGCGTGTAATGCATTTAATTGGACTGCTTCTGGAGACGTTAAGCATGTGCTACTGACATCTGGGTACGGAACGCCCGCACTGGATCTGTGAAAGCCTAAGTGCAACCGATTTTGCGTTAGGCAATATCCTGACTTTTCTTCCTCCGATCCAGATGGCTCTGTCACAGAGATCATCTTGTTTTTATGAGGCTCAAGATATTGTCTAACTATCGTTTCCCATGCACACATATTTTCGCTTTCACCAGGGGTGCGTGGATATAATACAATCCCGTCACTTCTTGCCAGTAAATCAATGAATTGAGCCAACGTACTTTCCGGGGCGCTAATAAAATAGTCTTCACGCCTCATTCCTGCGGAATTATTGGTTGTCTTTACGTGGATATAGTTTGTTATGCCTGTAAGAAATGAAGAATTTGTTGATGGATCCTTCATAGTAAAATCAACCAAATTAATTTCTACGCCAGAAAAAACTGAGTTATTTTTCAGTGAGCGTATCATCTCAAGCGTAGTGGCTATGTCACCACCACCCATTTTATCTAAACAAACGAAAGTAATTACTCGCATAAATGATCCCACGTAGGCATATAATAAAATTATAGTCTGAGAATCCTTAATATTTCAATTTGATTTTAAAATTGTTGTATAGTCATTTGATATTTATAAGTTTGTCCAAAATTTTTCAATAGGATTTAAATCAGGTGAATAGGCAGGAAGAAATACGAGCTTACAGTTAGCATGTTCAATCAGTTTTTTTGTTAATTTAGATATATGAAATGTTGCATTATCCATAATCACTAGAAATATACTTATCTATTACCGACTCATCAATATAAAACCAGTATATCAACTGGATATTGTGAGATATGTTCCATAAAAATTTGACGTTTTATTTCATCTCTTTCTTTGATATTGCGTGGTTTTTTTTGCGTGTAATCTTTAAACAACTTAAAGCTCTCGACATCCCAGAAATAGTCATATTGAATCAAGGTGCAATTTCACTCAAATGAGCATCTGGATGTTCATTTAAATAATCTTTTAAAGTGTCAATATCAAATTTATAAGGTGTTTTTTTCCTTGGCGTAGAATCCAAAATCCCTGTGTTGGTTTGCTTATTTCTCCATCGCTGACTTGAAGAACGGCTGGCAGAAAAAGTTTGACATGCTTATTTTACTGAATTTCTTAAATCAATAAAACCTAAAACGGCTATTCTTAAATCTGTTGAAAAACCCACAAATATCTCTTCATTAAAATGAAAATATTATACATTTAATTCAGTCACTTGAAAATCAAATTACTATAAATATGAGAAAAGACGCGAATCCAGAAGGAGAATTAGTTGAAGAGGATAAGGACCTGAGCAAGAACAACGGCACCGTCAAAAATCTTAAATCATGAAGTAGAATTTATAAATTAGGTTTAAAAAATGTAAAAAAAATACATCCAATTGATTTTCCAGCAAATTTTAATTTCTTGGTCTATGCTTAATTTAACGAAACAATAATAAAAAATATCGTGAACTAAAATATAAGCAATTTAGGAGCGATTATGAATAAATTAAGCATTGCATTTAAAAGCATGATAGTGATGATGTTATGCAATGAATATTGTTTTGCTGAACGTTTGATTGCCGTCACCATTGACGACCTTCCTTTTGTGGGTGCAAATAGTGGTGAACGTGGTTTACAAAGAACAACCGATCGCTTCAATAACATCGTTAATGCATTGGTCGAAAATCAGGTTCCAGCAACAGGATTTATCATTGGCGGTGCTATCGGTAAAGGTCAATGGGAGTTGTTGGAAAGATTCAAACAACAAGGTTTTACTTTAGGAAATCATACTTACACCCATATTAGCTTAAGTCGGGTAGGGGCTGAAAAGTATATAGCAGATCTTGACAAAGCAGATCAGAAACTCACATCGATTATGACTACACCAAAATACTTTAGATACCCTTATTTAGACGAAGGAAAAGGTGAAAATCGTACGCAAGTATATGATTATTTAAGTACACATCAATATACCATTGCACCTGTCACTATCGATAGTAAGGACTATTCGTTCAATGAGCGTTTACTTCGTATCAACTGGAGAAATCGTGACACAAGACTCAATTCTATCAAACAAGATTACCTTGGATATATTAATCGACAAATTGATAGAGCTGAGAAAATGCATCAAGATAATTATCCGGAAATATTATTGATTCACGCTAATCTGATCAATAGTCATGCCATGGGTGATGTCATTCAATTGTTCAAGAAACGTGGTTATCGCTTTATCAGTTTAGATGAGGCCATTTCTATAAAAGCATCTTATCAAAAACAGGTGACACCTCCAGTGGTCGTAGAAAGTATCGATCCTATCAATCAATAAAGGAACTAAGATGCGCTTACCACAAGCGCATCTTTATATGCTAAAATAGCTTTTTTTATTATCTTGGATAGCTGATGTCAAAACTTCTCTTTTGTAAAAAACTCCTTAAAGACGCACCAGCGATGAAAGCGCCCCCCTTTCCTGGAGAATTTGGACTTAAGATTTACCATGAAATATCTGAAGAGGCCTGGAAAATGTGGATCAATCATCAAACTATGTTGATTAATGAATATCGCCTTCATTTGGTTGACCCAAAAGCAAGAACCTTTTTAAGGGAAGAAATGCAAAAGTTCTTCTTTGATGGTGGTTCAGAAGTCCCCGCTGGCTATAAAACCGACAGCTTATAAAAAATAGTAAAATTTACTTGACTCAAATTAGAGTTCGCGGTTTAATAGCATCCGTTGGCTGGCCAGATAGCTCAGTCGGTAGAGCAGAGGATTGAAAATCCTCGTGTCGGCAGTTCGATTCTGCCTCTGGCCACCATTTTTTAATATTTATTTAAACTTCAACCATACATCTAAACACCTCGTTACTTACCCTGAACTTATCACAGACGACTGGTCATATGCGAACTAGCCTTTAAGCCTAGCTCAAGATGCTATTTTAAATGCCAAATAAACGTCTGGTTTGAACAGACAATACTTAGTCAATAATGATCGATGTGCTATGGATCTATAATTTACTTAGACTAAAAAGGAAATTTATCATGGAAAAGTCATATTTTAAGGGGTCTATAGCAGAAATAACAAGACAAATACAAAAGGCAGCTCGGGAGCAAGCAATGAAGACCCAAGACGACATAACTGATGCGGAGGAGGCAGATGCCGAGGGGGCAACGGCGGAGGCGGAGGAACTGGCAGAAGAAGATGAAAATATCGCAACCAAGATAATCTATATTATTAGCCAACATTTACATAACAATACAAGAAAATTCAATAAAGAATACGGTGCCAAGCAACGTCATCATGACGAAGCCTCTCTTCCTCAAAAGAAAGCTAAAGCATCATTAGAGATCACACTGTTTAATCGTGGATTACCGACCATGACAGGTTGCCCATTCAAGGTAAATCTTTATTCTGCTACAAGTACAAAAAATAAAAAGGAAATTATCCCTACCCCTTCTCCCTCAATGAAACCAGGAGCGAATTAAACTCGCCATTGATAAACGGCAACAGTTATGTGATAATTAATTTGATTGGCGTTTCATGAAAGGTTTTATTTAAGCTTTTTTAATTGATTTAACAAGGATAATACTCGTCTCAGCAGTTCGATTCTGTATTTGGACACCATTAACACACTTTTTGTATTCTCATAATGATCAACCATAATAGCTCTGATATTGTTTTAAAAAGCCTAAAGCAAATTCCAAAAGATATTTCATTTAAATTATTTATTTGCAATGACCAGAAAGAAGCAGAACAGCTACAAGCAGACCTAAGTTTTTTTATAGGTAAAGATGTAGATATTGATGTTTTCCCTGATTGGGAAATATTGCCTTATGATCATTTTTCACCCCACCAAGATATCATCTCTCATCGTTTAAGCCTTTTATATAAGTTGCTTCAAAAGCAACCCATGATACTCATTGCCAGTATCAGCACCCTTCTCTACCGTTTATGTCCAGAGGCGTTCTTAAAACAAGGTGCCTTTATTATTGAAGTTCAACAACTATTGCCTTTAATTGACTTCAAAGCAAAGTTGATTGATTCACAATACAGGCTGGTCAGTGAGGTTCATGAGCATGGTGATCTAGCTCTGAGAGGCGCACTCATGGATATCTTCCCTATGGGGAGTGATTTTCCAATCAGGGTTGAATGGTTCGATGACGAAATTTCGAGTATTCGAAAATTCAACCTTCAAACACAATTAACCACTGAAAAAATCCAACAACTTTATATTTTGCCGAATAAAGAATTTGTATTTGATGAAAAAGCTAGAAGTTTATTTAGACAGCAATTTCGTCAAGAATTTACAAATAATTACCATTCTTGCGCCGTTTACGAGAACGTTTCCTCCGGCCAACTACAACAAGGTCTTGAAAATTATTTGCCACTTTTTTTTGAGACAACCGCGAGTATTTTCGATTATCTCCCTAAAAACACTCATATTATTTTCCATTCGAACATTTTAGAGAAAGCTCTACGATTCTGGGAAGAGATTGATAATAGATATCAACAACGATGTCATGATATCTTTGTGCCTATTTTAAAGCCAGAAAAATTATTCTTTGACCCCAACAGTTGGCATGAAAAGCTTCTCACTTTTTCTCATCAAATATTGTCTGCTAACGAGCCTCGTCAAACACTTCCCAATCTTAAAATTGAAAGACAAAAATCCAAGCCCTTGCATCGTTTGTTTGATTATATTGTTAATAATCCGACGCAAAGATTGCTTATTTTGGCAGCAAGTGTAGGTAAAAGAGAAGTTTTCAATGATCTTTGCTCAAGCTCTGATATATTTCCTAAGGTATTTTCTAGCTTTAAGCATTTTATCGATAGTGATTGCCGACTGGGTCTTATACATGGTCCCTTTACGCAACAAATGTTTTTCACCGATCTCAACCTCCAATGCCTTACTGAATTTGAGTTTTTTGGTGAATATATTATCTATCAAAAAGAATCACTGTCTCAAAAAACAACCAGCAATACTGAAAAACTCATTAAAGATTTAAGTGAATTGCATATTGGCATGCCTGTGGTTCATATTGATTTTGGAATTGGTAGGTATGAAGGTTTGCATACCTTTGAGCATCAAGGCATTGTAAATGAATTTTTGATGATTACGTATGCCGGTAACGATAAAATTTATGTTCCTATTACGCATTTGCAAACGATTTCAAAATACACAGGCCTTCATTCAGATAATGTCACCCTGCACCGCCTGGGGTCTGGAGCTTGGCAGAAAGAAAAGAAAAAAGCTGCCGAAAAAGTATATGACGTGGCCATCGAGTTACTGGAAACGCAAGCCATTCGTGATGCACAACAGGGCTTTACTTGCCAACTTGATTTAGGCGAATACGAACGTTTCGTCAGTGGCTTTCGTTTCGACGAGACAGTCGATCAAAGCCACTCAATTGCGGCAATTCTTGAGGATTTGCAATCGACCAAACCCATGGATAGACTCATTTGTGGTGATGTAGGATTTGGAAAAACTGAAGTGGCTATGCGCGCGGCATTTGTGATGGTGCAAAACCACCGCCAAGTGTGTGTTTTGGTTCCTACCACCCTGCTTGCTCAACAGCATTTTGAAACGTTCCAGGAACGTTTTGCGGATTTCCCTTTTTCAATTGAACTACTATCACGGTTCCGTTCTAAAAAAGAATCTGAGAATGTTCTAGAAAAATCGCAACAAGGAAAGATTGATATTTTAATTGGCACCCATAAACTCTTACAGCAAGATCTTAAATTTCATGAATTGGGCTTGCTCATTATTGATGAAGAGCATCGTTTTGGTGTTAAACAAAAAGAATATATTAAAAAAATAAGACATCACGCCGATATCTTAAGTCTTACAGCAACACCTATTCCTAGAACTTTGAATATGGCCATGCATGGCATGAGAGATATTTCATTAATTACAACTCCTCCTCCTAAACGCCTAGCGATAAAAACCTTTTGGAATGAAAAAAATAATACAGATATCCGAGAAGCGATATTAAGAGAAGTATTTCGTGGTGGACAAGTCTACTACCTCAATAATGATATTTCTTCAATGGAGAAAATCTGTGAAGAACTCCGAAAACTTATTCCAGAAGCTAAAATTGAATTCGCACATGGTCAAATGAATAAACGTCGTTTAGAACAAATCATGGCTGATTTTTATCATCAGCGTTTTAATGTGTTGATCTGTTCAACTATTATTGAAACGGGTCTTGATATTCCTACTGCAAATACAATTGTAATTGAAAGAGCTGATAAGCTTGGACTCGCACAAATGCATCAGTTGAGGGGGCGAGTCGGTCGCTCACATCATCAAGCGTATTGTTATTTATTAACACCTCCAAAAGATAGCCTAGCATCGGATTCCGTGAAACGTTTAGAAGCGATTATTTCTTTAGAAAATTTAGGCGCAGGATTTAGCCTGGCCATGTTAGATATGGAAATTCGTGGTGCTGGAGAAATCTTAGGAGAAGTTCAAAGTGGCAACATCCATTCTGTGGGCTTTAGCTTGTATATGGAAATGTTAGAACAAGCCATTGAGGATATCAAAGCGGGACGAATTCCCAACTTTGAACACAGACAACATCTATGTGAGATGGATTTAAAAATTTGTGCGATTATCCCTGAAAACTATATTCCAGATGTACATCAAAGACTGGTATTTTATAAACGACTTTCCAACGCGAAAGATTCCGATGAACTCAGACAATTACAAATTGAGCTGATTGACCGCTTTGGATTATTACCGGAACCTGTGAAAAATTTAGTGGAATCGATATTACTAAAGCAATCTTGTGATGAGATGGGTATCAGTAAATTGCATTTGAGCCCTAATTTAGGTGTGATAGAGTTCCATCCCAATCCAAAAATAGAACCTTTGGAAATCATTCACCTGATACAACAGCAACCTCAAATTTATAAATTAATTCAAGAACAACGATTGCAATTTAAATTAAATGAAAGCGACTCTGTAGCGCATAAGATTAATTTTGTTGGCGATCTAATTAAGAAGATTAAGAAACAAGAATCATAGATTGTTCTGAAATAAAAAAACCAGCAATTGCTGGTTTTTTTATGAGGATAAAATTAGTCTCTGCTATTTGAAAACGCACCAAGTAATTGTAACAGACTTATAAAAATATTATAAATTTGTACATATAAAGAGACAGTAGCCATAATATAATTGGTCTCACCACCATGAATAATTTCACTGGTTTGATATAAAATCATTCCTGATGAAAGTAACATAATGACGCCAGATATCATCAACTGCATACCGGTTAAATGAAGGAACATCCCAACCAACATTAATACGATGGTTAGCATAAATCCAGCCATTAAAAAACCACCCATGAAACTAAAGTCTTTTTGAGAGGTTAACGCATACGCGGATAGACCTAGGAAAATCATGCCGGTGCCACCTAAAGCCGTCGCAACCACATGCGCTCCATTTGGAATCGACAACAGATACATATTTAGAATAGGGCCTAAACAATATCCCATAAACCCTGTAAATGCGAAAACACTGGCAATTCCCATAGGGCTGTTACGCAGATAGCTGGTAAGAAACATTAAGCCATATGAACCAACCATAAATAAAATAGGATTCAAAAAGCGTACACCCATTGCAAAGCTAGCATAAGCCATCACGCCGCTAAATAATAATGTCATCGCCAACAACATATAGGTATTTCTCAATACTTTATTCGTGGCCAACACGGATTCCATTCGACGAGTCAGAATGGTTGCATCTTGTTTGCTCATTTTATGCTCCAAAAGGTTATAACCTCATTTAATTTACTACCATTATTATTATAACACAATGAAGAAAGTACTTAAACTGTACCCGGATTGAAATCTTCATTTCTGCTGGTTGATGGCGCAAATTTAATGTCCATGCTCTAGAAGATTTATGATTATACTGATTCAGCTATCAAAAAGAATATTTTTTTTTTTAGTCATGCTATGATCAATCCAAATAAAATGGAGAACCTTAACTATGTCTTCTGTCATCTGCGAGCAAATTGTACAAGATATTCTATTCAAACCCGCCTCATTTGAACTCCATGATTTACAAAAAACATTTTTTAAAAACTTAGCCTCAAAAATTGATTATGCTGACCTTTATTTACAGAACTCAGTTTCTGAATCTTGGATACTCGAGGACAGGCAAGTCAAACGAGGCAGCTTTGCCATTATTCGTGGTACTGGGATTCGAGTTGTAAATGGAGAAAAAACCGGTTTTTCTTATTGCGATGACATTGCACTTAATCCCATCGAACTAGCCCTTCAAGCTGCTAATAGTATTGCAAAACAGGGGTCAGGATCCAATGCTCTTCCTGTTCATTCTCGTCAAAATCAATATCTTTATGAACCTACTAATCCGATTTCAACATTGAGTTCTGAAGAAAAAATTAAACTTCTGATTGATTTAGATGATTATATCCGAAATTTAGATCCCAGAGTTAAAGAAGTCTCTGCAAGTATTTCTGCAGATTTCGATGTCATCAGTATTCTAAATGCTGAAGGTTTAATCGCAAGCGATGTACGACCCCTGATTAGTGTTCATTTGAGTGTATGGGTTGAACAAAACGGAAGACGCGAATCCGGTCGCTCTGGTGGTGGTGGTCGTTATGATTTTAAAGAATTACAAGCCAATAAATTTTTACAGCAATTAGCAAAACAAGCGGTGCATGAAGCGACAGTAAATCTTGAAAGCATTGATGCTCCTGCTGGGAATATGACGGTAGTTCTTGGCTCAGGCTGGCCTGGTGTGCTGCTTCATGAAGCGGTTGGGCATGGTCTAGAAGGTGATTTTAACCGCAAAGGGACATCAGCGTTTAGTCATCGACTTGGGGAGCAAGTCACTGCAAAAGGTGTTACAGTCGTTGACAATGGCACGATTGCAAAAAGACGCGGCTCATTAAACATTGATGACGAGGGTACTCCCACACAAAATACCACATTGATTGAAGATGGAGTTCTTGTGAACTATATGCAAGATAACCTCAATGCACGCTTAATGGGCATGAAAAGCACAGGAAATTGCCGGCGTGAGTCTTATTCCTGCATCCCAATGCCACGCATGACCAATACGTATATGTTAGCAGGCCCACATTCTAAAGAGGAAATTATCGCTTCAGTTAAAAAGGGCATTTATGCCCCAAATTTTGCCGGCGGTCAGGTCGATATCACTTCAGGTCAATTTGTATTTAGCACCAGTGAAGCCTATCTCATTGAAAATGGTAAAATCACTCAACCTATCAAAGGCGCTACCCTTATCGGCAACGGCCCAGAGGTAATGAAGCAAATATCCATGATAGGCAATGATCTGAGTTTAGATTCTGGTATCGGTGTTTGTGGTAAAAATGGCCAATCAGTGCCTGTAGGTGTTGGTCAGCCGACATTAAAAATCGACAATATGGTGGTTGGAGGCAGTCAGTAATAAAATCAATTTAGACTGCTTCACTTTCTAAAATGCAACTTAGTGGGTTTGAATATTTTGACATGCTTAGGTGCAGCTCTGTAGTTTAGTTATTAAAGTACAACAAATACGAGATGATAAATGAGTAATTGAGTCATCGCCAAAATTGGTACTATTGAGTTGTGAGAAACAATAACAACTAAGGAGATTAGCGATGATGGATTACAATGTGACCGTAGGTAAAGAAGTGCTGCTAGAGCTTTATTAGGGCTGGATGGTTTAGCGAAGCTGATGGAAAGCGTTTTAAACCAAGTATTTAGAGGCTCAAGTGAGAGAGAAGCGTTACGATCGCTCTGTAAAAGAATAGAGTTGCCGGAATGGTTATCGGGCCCTCCAACTCTATACACGAGTTGGGTTGTTTTCAACCGATATATTTAAACACTACCTTTTATATTTCACAGTTGATAATTATTTTTTGGCTCTATCACCAGCTTGGTAGACTTGAGGAGCCACCATCCACCCATAGATTTTGCTGAAGAGCCAAATTATCTTTGAAGTCTATTAGCGACTATGATGCTCGCGATACAACCCTGCGAATAGGTATATTCAGTTCGAGTTTTATTTATCATTCTGCTCGAATAGTGGATATCTAGCGCGTTTGGTCTATATTATAAATAAAATAAATGAATATACACAAGGGGCGTGTGATGCCAAATGTCAGGATCGTGGGAATGGGTGTGTATCTGCCAGAACGAAATGTTCTCTCTGTGGATTTGGATCAACAGATGGGTCTGCCTCATGGAAGCATCGAAAAAAAATCAGGGCTGGTGTCTCGGCATTTTGCACAAGCACACGAAACAACCTCGTTCATGGGCTCCAAAGCGGCCTTGGAGGCCATTAAAAACGCCCATATAGCCCTCAGCGATATCGATGTGATTATTGGCGCATGTGGTGCTGGCGAGCAACTCATTCCATCCACAGCTACTTTAATTCAAAAACAGCTCGGGCTAGGAACATCAGGGATCCCTTGTTTTGATATTAACAGTACGTGCTTGAGCTTTGTAACGGCATTAGACACCCTGTCGTATTCAATTGCCGGCGGTCGATTTAAACGTGCCTTGATTGTATCCAGTGAAATGCCTTCTGTCGGCCTCAATTGGAAAGACATGGAAACGTGCTCTATATTTGGCGATGGAGCGGCTGCGTGTGTGCTAGAGCAGAGTGATGGCTCGAGCCGTATATTGGGCAGTGAAATGGAAACGTGTAGCATTGGCTCCACGTTTTGTCGGATTGAAGCCGGCGGCACGCGCATTCCCCCGGCACAGCCCTACGATCATCAAAGCTATGGATTATTTCACATGGATGGTAAAAAGGTATTTCGGTTGGCGAGCCGGATGATTGAAAAAACGAATGAAGCCGTCTTTAAAAAGGCAGGCGTTACATTAGAGGATATTGATTGGGTTATCCCGCATCAGGCCAGTCTACTCGCCATGCACCATGTAAAAAAACGGCTTAATATACCTGAAGAAAAATTTGTGGATATCTATGCAACACACGGAAACCAAATGGCCGCGTCCATTCCTACGGCGTTGTACTCATTGATACAGACCAAAAAACTCAAACGGGGGCAATTGGTTTTTCTACTCGGAACAGGGGCCGGCCTGTCCTCTGCTGGCTTGATTTTGGAGTATTGACATGCGATCTGTCGTGACGGGTGCCACTGGTTGTTTAGGGATGAATTTAACCCAGCGCCTGCTAAGGGAGGGACATGAGGTGCTTGCATTGGGGCGCAATCAGGAGCGCGGCGCGATTCTTTCAACGTTAGGTGCTCGATTTGTTGCGTTGGATTTAATGGACCAGCCTCGCTTAAAACAACTGTCCCTGAATGCCGATTTTATCTTTCATTGTGCCGCGTTATCCAGCCCATGGGGGCGTTCTGTTGATTTTTATCAATCCAATGTCCTAGGCACGCAGCATGTCATTGATGCAATACCTCCAAACGCGCGTCTTATTTATGTCTCAACACCCAGCATCTATTTTGACTTTATTTCAAAGTACGATATCAAAGAGAACGCCCCTCTGCCTAAAACACCCGCAAATCTTTATATAAAGAGCAAGTTGCTGGCTGAGCAATGCATTGACAAGGCCTGGCATGCGCATCAATTAAACGTGGTTACTTTGCGACCCCGGGCTATTTTTGGCCCCTACGACACCGCTATTCTTCCTCGATTATTACGCGCTGAGAAAAATGGTGTTTTACCCATCATTGGCCAAGGTGACAACCTCATAGATGTGACCTGTGTTGGCAATGTGGTTGACAGTTTGCTGCTAGCCTCCACCGCCAGCAGTGCGGCTTGTGGGAAAAAATACAATATTACCAATGACGACCCTAAAAAATTGATAGATATCTTAACGCTGCTGTACAGTGCGCTAGGCACCCCATTAAAAATACGTTCGATACCATATCCTGTCGCACAGGCCGCAGCCTACGGCTTGGAAACAATATACCGCCTATTTCGACTGCCGGGTGAACCGCGTATTACGCGCTACAGTGCAGGCGTGCTAGCATTAGGACAAACCCTCAATATTGATGCGGCTAAACACGATTTGAACTACAAGCCTATCGTCAGTATTGAAGAAGGCATTCATCAGTTTGCAACTTGGTATACATCATGATCACCTATCAACTTCTGGAAGCCGGATTTTGCCGTCATTGCGAACGGATGACCTTAAAAACAGGCCATATCCGACAGCGCGAGTATCCGTCTATTTGCGCGCTCATCACGCATCCCCAACACGGCTATATTTTATTCGACACAGGCTACACCCAGCGGTTTTTTGACTTAACAAAAAAATTCCCCTTTTCGTTATACCGTTATTTAACCCCCGTGACATTACAAAAATCGTTGAAAGAGCAGCTCCTAGAACAAGGCATTTCACCTGACGATATTCATTATATTGTTATTTCGCATTTTCATGCAGACCACATTGGAGGATTGCGCGACTTTCCAAACGCCCGTTTTATTTGCCACAAAGAAGGGATGGATGAAATCAAACAGAGACGCGGCATCCGCGGGTTGCTAAAGGGTTTTTTACCGGGCCTGTTGCCTAGTGATTTTTTTGATAGGCTAATGCTGCTCGATAAAAACCACATTGATTTAAACCCAGATCTGTATCCTTTCTTCACCGGTTTTGATTTGTTTGGCGACGGGCAAATCATCGCGATCCCCTTACCAGGTCATGCAAAAGGCCATATAGGGCTGTATTTAAAAGCCGCTAAAGAGGCTTTTTTGATTGCAGACAGCTGTTGGCATCAGGAAACATTCCAATCGCTTGATTTCCCGAGCCATCTGACGTATTTGATTCATGACAATAAAGACGCCTATATTCAAACCATTAAAAACATACATGCTCTCCACAAAAACAATAAAAGCATTGATATTATTCCATCCCATTGCAGTCACATGCGACACATCGTCGGGAGAAAGACATCATGTTAATGCGCATTCTTTACCATTACTACCGCACCTTTTTTTTAAAAAAACACATCCAGTCCCGCAAGCAATTGATAGCTCACCAGAACCGTCAGTTTCAATCCCTTGCACGAAAGTGTTTGCCGCGTTCGCCTTATTATAAACCCTATATCGGCAAGCCCTTAAACGAATGGCCGGTCATCAACAAACAGATCATGATGGCGCATTTTGATGAAATCAACACCGTTGGCATAAAAAAAATGGACGCATTAACCGTCGCATTGAACGCCGAACAATCACGTGATTTCTCTCCACTGATGAATGGTATTTCTGTTGGGTTGTCGTCCGGAACGTCTGGCCAGCGTGGGTTGTTTCTAGCCAGTCCGCGTGAGCGGGATGCTTGGGCTGGCATTATGCTGGCCCATTTATTGCCCCATGGATTTAAAAATCAAGAACGCATTGCCTTGTTTTTAAGATCGAACAATCAGTTATATACCACGTTGAACAAAAGCCGAAGAATTCAATTTCATTTTTTTGACTTGCTGGCTGACTTTGATCAAAGTTTTCATGCCTTAAATCAGATGAACCCCACTATTTTGGCAGCGCCAGCCAGTGTATTGCTCGCGTTGGCGAAACAAAAAAATCGATTAACCATTCATCCAACCAAATTATTAGCCGTCGCTGAAGTGCTAGAAAAAAAGGATGAAGACTTCATCAGCCATGTCTTCGAACAGCCCGTTTCACAAATATATCAATGCACTGAAGGATTTCTGGCCATCAGCGATAAATATAACAACCGTTTAATGATGAACGAGACGTTTTTAATCATTGAAAAAGAGTGGATTGATGACCGGCGATTTGTACCCATCATCACGGATTTGATGCGAAGAACACAACCCATCATTCGTTATCGTCTAGATGACGTTCTCATTGAAAAAAAGCCCACCGGTATATTGACAGAACTACTGGGCATAGAAGGCCGATTAGGCGATGTTTGTTATGGAAAAAAAGGAACGCTCACGGTCCCGATTTTTGCAGACACCATTCGCCAACACATCGCGGCCTTCCTACAGATTGTTGATGATTATGACATTCAGCAAGAAGCGCTTGACGCATTTAGCATTCAAGTAGACTCCGAATTAATAAATCGGGATTTATTCATCACGCATTTAAATCAACTGTTTAAACAAAAAGGCTGTGAGATCCCACATTGGCAATGGCATCCCTATCAAAAAAGGGAAATAGCGCTCAAACGAGCACGCATCAGGGGGTTCAAGTGAACGTATTGATAACAGGAACACGCGCACCATCCAGTATGGATATCATTCGGAGTTTAGTCCAGCAAGGACATGCCGTGTATAGCGCGGACAGCATGCAATTCCCACTGGGGCGCTTCGTGAAAGGGGTAAAAAAACACATCACGTTGCCCAAGCCTAATCGGGATTTGCCCGTCTTTTTGCAGGCTTTAAAAGTCATCCTCATTGACCATCACATTGACGTGCTCATCCCCACGTGTGAAGAGATTTTTTTTGTAAGTCAAGGATATGACGAATTGTCCCAATACACCCGATTATTTTGCGAGCCCTTCTCACGCCTTCTGCCATTGCATAATAAATATGCTTTTAATCAACGGGTAATGCAGTATCAATTGGATGCGCCGGCTAGTTGGCTACTCACAACGCAGGCAGATAAGGCGCTTGTTCCGCCCAACATACCCCTTGTTTTAAAACCCATCTATTCGCGTTTTGGTGCGCATGTGATCATTAAACCTGCGCCCGACCTATTGCAATCATTGCCACTCTCTGTTCCTTACGTAGCCCAGGAATTTATCACGGGCAAGGAATATTGTGCTTATGCCATTTCAGACCACGGAAAATTATTAATTCATAGCTGTTATCATCCAAAATACATGGCAGGACCTTCGGCAGGCATTTATTTTGAACCGGCAAACATGCCATCCATCACCGATTTTTTAACCCTTTTTTGCATGCAATATCAATTTACCGGCCAAATTGCGTTTGATTTTATTTTTGATGGCGAAAAATCATTAGTATTGGAGTGTAACCCGCGAGCCACCAGTGGATTTCATTTGATAGCCGATCATATCGACTGGTCTACTCTATTCGATGGACAAGTACAAGTCGAAAAATTCCAAACAGAACCTTACATGCTGGGGCTTGGCATGAAAATACATGGGCTCCACTATCTGATACAAAATCCAAAGCAATTTGTATCGGATTACCAGCGTGCCCATGATGTATTAAAGGATAGCGCCTACCCATGGCTCGGTTTGAAAAGCTTAATGACAACCGCTAATATCGTATTGCGAATGATAAAAAAAAGAAAAAGTTTTCATGAGGCTTCGACCGACGATATTGAATTTAACGGAAAGTGATTTCATTATGAATTTCAATGAAAAAAGCAAGCGATACTGCGAGCCTTTTATTGGCGGCCCAAGTCAACCCTGGATGAACAATGTTGACACCACAATGACGACCACGAATATAGGTGGCTCTATATTTCCTGTCACTCGAAATGAGACGGAATATAGTTCCTCTTATGTTTGCTCACCTTACAATGCGTTGATCACCTACAGCCAGGATGAGTTGATTAAAATAAAGAATCGTCCTTTACGAGTGTGTTTAAGCCTGCTCTTAAAAACAATCGGCGGATCATTAAAAGCAGGAAAAATAAATCAAATCGTTTGTATCAATAATTTTTTACTATCCACCAATCCTTACCCCCATTGGCAAGGCAGCGGAGCGCAAGAGCATCTCAAACAGTGTCTCATATTATTCCCTGAGCACGCGGTCATGTATCGCTCGCTGAATCATCACACGAACGATGCATTGATTCAGCATTTGAAAACACTCGGGTTTATCATGGCCCCATCCAGGCAAGTCTATATTTTCGACGCAGCGCTGTGTGATTATATGAAAAGAAACAACACGCAAAATGACCGCCGTGCATTGGCAAAAAGCAACTATCATGTGGTTACACATGAGGAGATAACGCATGAGGACTATCTGGTTATTGTCAAATTATACAATCAATTGTATTTAGAAAAATACTCCCAACACAATCCGCAATTTAGCGAAAAACTCATTCGCCATTGGCATGAAAACAAGCTGCTCACCATGATAGGCTTGCGCGATAACACGGGCGTTTTGCAAGGAATTGTTGGTCTATTTGAAAGTGACGCCGTGATAACCGCCCCCCTCGTGGGCTACAACACCGCGCTGCCGAGTCAAAACGCATTGTATCGAATGCTCATTTATTTAATACTGAATTATAGCGATACCGAAAAACGTTGCTTAAACTTAAGCTCAGGTGCGTCGGAGTTTAAATTGTTAAGAGGCGGCCAACCGTTTATAGAATACTCAGCAGTCTATATCCAGCACTTGCCACGTTTCAGACAAGCCATGTGGCGAGGGGTTCACTGGCTCTTAAATTCGCTTTTTGTCCCCATCGTGAAGAGGTATCAATTATGAACCCATTAACGTTAAGGCATCAATGGATTCCCGTTGCCACTGAAAAAGAAATAACCCTTCGTCCAAAACGCTTTTTTTTATTGGGGATGCCGCTGGTTTTCATTCGTTAAAACCATACCGTCATTGCCCTTCAAGACAGGTGCCCGCACCGTGGTGCGCCTTTGTCGGCCGGACAGGTGAAGGACGGTCTATTGCAATGCCCATATCATGGGTGAGCGTGAGCACGCAATTTGATGGTGCTTTTGTCACATTAATTGATGGGTTATAAATGCGCAAGATTTACACGTTCTCAACGCTATGTTAATGGCCAATTAAAATGATCCACTAGCGGACAATAAAATTGATCCACTTTAGTAGAAAAATTATACTATCATTCAGTCGATTAAATTGAATGAGATATAAATATGGCTCTTCAGCAAAAATGGTGGCTCCTCAAGTCTACCAAGCTGGTGATAGAGCCCTATCTGTTAGCAGTCCAGTGTTTTAAAGCCGTATGCCTTTTTGATAGTGAGTTTTGCCTTGTTATTTAGGCTCTCTACAGGACCTGATGATAACCCTCCAGGCACGCTAAACCAGTTCAAAATAAGCCCCTTATGACTGCGTAACATTTGGGCGACTTTTTGCATTGGTTTGAGTTCGGACTCCATAGCCATATCAGCCCAGTCCTCTAAAAATTTACCAGCCCATGATTTGTATCTCATTGACCAAAATCCCTGAAAATCCTCTTTAAGCAAGAAGTAAAACAGTTTTTACAGAAGAAACGAAGCTCTATCGGTTTATCTCATTCTGAGTTTGTTGAATTGTTTATTTTAAGCGCTTAAATTGCAACTATTGGTTAAATAAAATACATCAGCGTTTTAATGATTAGACTGAGAGAAAGTCTCAATGATATGCTATTAATCCAAAATCCAACAATTGCTGAATTTCAAGTTACTTGCAAACGATGAAAAACAAAGATATCAATCCATTGATCGCAATTAGTATGACGCTCAGTGGAAAAATCGAATTATAAGCGTTGAAGTGTGCGGCGGGAGTTTCCTCGCGCGTTCGAAATGATGTAACGAGCCCCACGGACGAGCAGTTACCTCTTTTTTAAAGTGGCGCTGTTTAAAACTGATCATTGGATAACCCTGTCTCGGTTTCAATGATCTAATTTTAGGCATGAGCCAGATTTTGGGACAGAGCCCTTAATTATGGCGCATAATTGATGCCGTTTGATTAATTGGCCGGGTACATTTCATTTTATGTAATAACGTAAACCTATCTGAATTTGATTATCATATATGTTATTAAACTGAGTTGGTGAGCCTGATAACGATTGAGTGAATGCAGCAGTGGGATACCTGTCAAAGTGTCCTGTATAACTCGCAGTCCCCAAAGCGATATATTGATAATTAATATCAATTAAAAAGTTTTCAAAAACGTTATAGGAAGCCCCTGCACCAATTTGCCAAGAAAAGTTTTGTTTTATCTGACCATACTCATTGAATTCAAAGACTGGCCAATAAAGATTGGTATAACCATTAAACCAACTTGAACCAATACCCGCCATAAAATAAGGCACTATGGGCAAGTTAAAATAATCGATATCTAAATATAAATTGGCCATAACTGTGTAGTTTTTTAAAATTCCTGTTCCGGTTACTGGTGTGTCATCTAGGACCTTTACATTTAAATTTGGACGGTAGGAAAAAGTCACATCGCTTCGTAATTTAGGAAAAAATTGGTAACCTAAGCCACCTGTGTAACCTACAGAATTTGAAATTGATGCATCTGGGGAAATCATATAATTATAATCCCTACTTCCGGTATCCACCCGAGAACTGTTGAAAAAATTTGCACCAATATCGCCACGGATATAAAGTCTTTTGAAACTATCTGGAACTTCAACAAGCCCCATGCTTCCGGCATAAATATGTGATGAGACAAGAACTAAATTTGAAAGAAATATAAGGCTACGATTACTCACAGGGCTATTCCATTAAAAAATTTTGTATTAAAATCGAACTAAGCGTTTCATTTCCTAATCCAGCTTTTTTACGCAACGCTTTGAGCCCGACATTTTTATATTGTTTTTTTTATTATTAAACATCGCCGATTCAGAAGTGAAGCGCAATTTCATTTTTTTAAAAAGTATTGTCAAATAAAATTCTTAATTTTATTCAAATTATAGCGATATTTTCTGATATTTCAAGATCAATCCTGGATTCCGCACCTGCTTTTACGAATAAACGCCCCAGTAGCGGTCTCCTAAACAGCTTAAGATAACCTTTTGCCGATCATTTAAATTAAGTATCACCTTCATATTTGGGCCAATACTGAGTTCATTAATGCCTGCAAAGCATGAATAGACCCATTTGGCTGTTGGATTTTGAGTGGGTTTTTTCTTCATATCAGGGAAGAACATTTCTTTTTCTTGCAGTTTGGTTCTGATTAAGTTCTCAAGAGCGGCATAGATCATGAGCGAACAGGTCATTACCATTAGTAAAGCTTCGATGCGCTCTGGCTTCTTCAAAAACAATGAGGATGTTAAGAAATCTGGGCTTTTTAAAAAACGAAAACCTCGCTCAACCGCCTGCTGGGATTTATAGTGACATAACAACTCATCCATTGTCAGTTTGTTGTTAATGTCATTGGTTGCAATGATAAAACAGCCAGTCTCACCTTCTTTTGTTTCTTTTTTTCGTATACTGGTCGCCAATTTTGCCGTGACTTGGTAGCTTTTTTGACCTTGAGAATCATGTTTAGGGCGACCTCGGCCTTTATAAACAACGCTCTCTATTATTTTGATATCAAATATCTGCACATAATCTTGTTCTTTCAGCCACTGTGCCAAGGCTTTTTCGGCATCTTGGTTACAAGACAGAGTTTGTTGAAAGACTTCATAGACTGCTCAGTACTTTTTAAAATGTTCTTATGTAATGTGTGTCGCTCCCGTTTGGTAGCTTGGGCGCTGCGTATAAATAACCATTTTTGTGCTACACCGCCATAGTTTGAATCAACCCAAGCTCCACTGTACCCTTCGCAAAATGGTTCAAGCAACAATTGATTTTGATTTTTTATCAAATTCTTTGCCTCAACAAGCTTCTGTGGGACGCGTGTAATATAAAGTTGCCCCTGTTCCTGAAGGGCTTGTATCGTCTCAGCCACATACAAGGCTGCATCTGCAACGAGGTATCGGCTTCTTTGTGCTGCTTTTAAACTGCTTACATGTGACTTAACAATCTTTTTAAAGCCCTCGCTGTCATTGGTATTTCCACTGCAGGCCTGCATGTAAACAGGGATACCTGCTTGATTTTCAGTAATGAGGTTCAAAATAACCTGATTTAAATCGGGTCGATGATCTCGACTGTATCCTTTGGTCAATCGAATCGCTTTAGTATCTAATTCAGCGTCATATTCACCATCAACGTGAAAACTGGTTGAATCTAGATGCACGGAATTGCAAGGTAAGCCTAGGTGGAGAAAGACTTTCTCTGATAAAGATCCGAAACCCCGTGTTCATATAGCTTATCCAGACAGCACACCTGCGCATCATCATTGATATGCTCTGGTTTGATACCAGCACCTAATAGATGCTCAACCGGTTTATCTGCAAAGTAATCAGGAAACATATGCAAGGTTCGGCTAACAAAGCCAAGGCCATTTAATATCATTGCCACGAGTAGTTGGCCATAGCTAATATGTCGATGCTCAGACTGATTGAGGAATTGATTATCTAGACACTCGGCAGTCCCTAGTTCCTGACATAGAGCAGATACCAGACCAAGATGGTCAATGGATTTAGAGGTGTAATCTGGTAGGTTCACTTTTCTCTCACCAAAAGTGAGTAATAGATCAAAAACGCGGATCCGTGTCAAGTTTTTTTCTAAAAAAAGCAAACCTGATCAATAGGTTGCGCTCTGATTAGTCATGCAGTTCAACATTCTTCACTTTTATGTATAAATTATCGAGCGCAAGTTTAAGGTTAAATTTTGATCAATGGGGGCTGACGCCCCTAACATGCTGATTTTTCTCGTCTAAAAGGAATTTCAGTATGCTGAAGGAGAGTCAGCTGGTCTCTATTTTTTGCGAAATCGATGATTTTTGCAAGGAATTAGATAAAAATATGCCTCAACCACTATTAACA